>Ga0082212_10001411_pt1 | contig 35405 bp, 22 predicted proteins | sample TergutNt197P3_FD_71548 | JGI IMG/M metagenome (GOLD analysis project Ga0082212, IMG submission 71548) | Neocapritermes taracua P3 segment gut microbial communities from Petit-Saut dam, French Guiana - Nt197 P3 | ecosystem: Host-associated > Arthropoda: Insects > Digestive system > Gut ...
CGTCACGGGCAGTTCCCGTGACACCTTGCCGCGAAGGTCACACTTCCTTCGCAAAAATGTTTTTGTACGCTTGTACAGAACATTCATCTGAAAACAGCCAAATTTGCAGATGACGTGAAACACATGCATTCGCAAACGTTTTCAAACCCAAAGTGTAGAGTATGGGGTACGTCCTTTTTTTTAGGCGTACCACTGAAATATATGCAGTGTTTTGGGTTGGGCATTTGGCTGTGCCTCAGATGGGCATTGTAGGAATCAGAGGTGCGCCTTTCCATGCCCTATCAGGGAAGCCGACCTTATAAAATAAACGGGCTAACTGAGGATACGACAATGAACAAACGTTCAAGAACAGGAAGAGTAGCGCATGGCGTCCTCGCCATGCTCACGCTCATGGGCGCGGCAACGCTCAATGCCGCGACCATCAACGTCTCGGGCGGAGGCTCTGCACTCCAAACCGCAATCAGCAACGCCAGCGCAGGGGACATCCTCCTCGTCGCCCCTGGCACTTATTCGCCCATCAATTCCGACAACAAAGCCATCACCATCGAAAGCACGCACGGCGCAAGCGTGACCTTCATCGACGGCGGCGGCATCAACCGTTGCGCGACACTGGGGAGCGCAGAGGGACACAACAACACCATCCTCATAGGGTTCACGCTGAAAAACGGTCATACCTACATCAACGGAGGGGGATCTTCTGGCGGCACGCTAAACAACTGTACACTGACAGGAAATACAGTAACCTACGCTGGCGGCGGCGCATGTTATGGCATATTGAACAACTGCACGTTAACGGGTAACGGGGTAACTGGATCTGACGGTGGCGGTGGTGGCGCATGTTACAGCACTCTGAACATCTGCACGCTGTCAGGAAACACCGCAGACTGTGGCGGTGGGGTGTGTTTTAGTACATTAAACAACTGCACATTGTCGAAAAACACGGCAAAATATGGCGGCGGCGCGTATGAAAGTGCGCTGAACAACTGCACATTGAAAAACAATAGCGCAAATAAAAACGGAGGCGGGGCGTACAACAGCACCTTGCGCTACTGTACATTAACGAGTAACTTGGCTGGCTACGACGGCGGCGGCGCATATTACGGCGTATTGGAAGACTGTTTGCTGGAGAGTAACTCGGCAGACGCGGGCGGCGGCGGCGCGTGTTACAGTACGTTGAACAACTGCAAGTCGTGGTGGAACTGGGCAGGAAACGTTGGTGGTGGCGTGTATGGCAGCACGCTGAATAACTGTCTGCTTTTTGGCAACTCGGCAAAACGGGGTGGTGGTACGAGCACGTCAACCTTGTACAATTGCACGGTAGCGGGAAATGCCGCAACCGACTATAGCGGATTCATCTTAACACTTAGATCCAAGCAAGGCGGCGGAGCGCATAAATGCACTATCCGTAACAGCATTTTTTATAGAAACTATGGTAAAACTACTTGGGGGTTTTGGACGGAGAATGACCTTCTTGATTGTCCCGACACGGAATATTCTCGTGCAGACAATCCTCCTGTAAACAAGCACAATATCTATTCAGACCCAGACCTGAATGGATCTGTGTATGTAGATGATTATTGGGATGTAATCCGAGTATCTGGCGACTTCCGTTTGGCATCCAACTCACCGTGTAAGGATAAGGGGAACAATACGTATGTCACGTGGGATTTCGACCTTGACGGCTATGCCCGCATCCACAACGGAACGGTGGACATGGGGTGTTATGAATACGCCCCGACTTTTTATGTGACCTTCAGAAGCAATGGCGGCAACTCGGACTGGCAGGATGTGAAGCAGAGGAACAGCACCCCTTATATCCTCCCCGCTACGAATCCGGCGAGTTCAGGGTACACGTTCGCGGGCTGGTTCACGGCGGCGAGCGGCGGAACGCAGGTCACCACAAACACGGTGGTGACGCAAACCACCGCGCACACGCTTTACGCGCATTGGACGCCGAACACCTACACGGTTACCTACAACGGCAACGGCGCGGACGGCGGCTCTACGGCGAACTCTTATCACACTTACGGCATAGCAAGCCCGCTGATGCTGAACGGGTTCTTCAGGACGGGATACACGTTCGCGGGGTGGACAAACTCCGTCGGGACAACAACCTACTCCAACGGGGCGAACGTCAGCAACCTGTCCTCGACGCCCAACGGTACGGTCACGCTCCATGCGAAGTGGACGCCCATCACCTACACGGTTGCTTACAACGGCAACGGGAACACGGGCGGCTCTATGTCAAGCACCAGCCACACCTACGGCACTCCCGCGAACCTGAGACCGAACGGTTTCACTAAGACGGGACACACGTTCGCGGGATGGGCGGAGACCGCCAGCGACGCGGTCGTGTTCACCAACGGCGAGAGCGTCCTCAACCTGACCTCGACACAGGGCGCGGTGGTTACAAACTTCGCAAAGTGGACGCCGAACACCTACACGGTCACCTACGACGGCAACGGCGCGGACGGCGGCTCTACGGAGGATTCCAGCCACATCTACGGCGTGGCAAGCCCGCTGACGCTGAACGGTTTCACGCGGACGGGATACACGTTCACAGGGTGGGCGACGACCTCCGGCGGCGCGGTTGTCTATACCAATGGCCAAGAGGTCAGCACCCTGACCTCGACGCTAGACGGCACATACAAACTCTATGCGAAATGGGCGGCAATCACATACATGGTTTCCTATAGCAGTGAAGGGCATACCAGCGGCTCTATGACGCCTTCCAGCCATACCTACGGCACGGTAAAGATGTTGTCAATGTGTGTATTCAGGTGGACCGGATACGAATTTGCGGGCTGGGCGGAGAGCCTCAATGGTCCTGTCAAATACCTGAGCGGGGCAAGTGTCCTGAACCTGACCACGGTCCAAGGCGACACTGTTCCGCTCTACGCCGTCTGGAGAGCAGTCAATTACACGGTCTCATACAACGGCAACGGGAACACGGGCGGCTCCACGGCAAGTTCCTCCCACACCTACGACACGCCAAGTCCGTTGACGTTGAACGGGTTTGTCAGGACGGGATACGTTTTCACGGGTTGGGCAAGGAATGCCGAAAGCCCCGCCATGTATGCCGACGGTCAGCAGATAAGCACCCTAACCCCTGTGCCGACGCAAGGCGGCACGGTCTGGCTCTATGCGAAGTGGGCGGGAACCGCAAACCCCGAGTTGTTGGACTACCCCGTTTGGCTTGGTTATTACGGCTTGGCCGACACGCCAGAGAATTATGACAAGTGGCTGGCGGGGCTTGACCCCACCGATCCCAACGTGGCGTTTAGGGCGCGTATCGAGATGCGGGACGGCAAGCCGTATGTGGACTGGACGCCCGACCTCGGGGGACTGCGTTCCTACACGAAGGAGATGAAGGAACACCTGTCCGACCCGTGGCAGCCCGCGCCCGAGGATTTGTCCACGCTCCCCCTTACGCCCTCGCGGTTCTTCAGGGTGCGCGTGGGGATGCCGTAAACAAGGTGGCACGGGCATTCCTGCCCGTGGTCTAATGCGGGCAGGAATGCCCGCACCACCTTCTTGAATGAGGAATCGCCGGGAGCGCAAGGCTTCCGCCTTGCAATAACAAATGCAGGGCAGAAGCCCTGCGCTCCCGGCAGTTGTCTATCGGTTGACATCGTCAGCGGGATGTTGTAAAGTGATGGCAAACCGTTTCGAGAAGTACGGGGAAGAATCGTATCAAAAGGAACTCGATTATGGAGCGACAACCATCAGTGCGTATGCAAGTGGCCCTGCTGTGCGTGTTCTGCGCAGGGGCGCTCTGTGCGGAGTCATTCCCGAAAGCGCTTTTCGCCGAGTTGTACTCTCCCGAGCGAAACACCGTTTTCTCGCCGTACTGCATTACGGCGGTGCTGGCGATGGCGGGGGCTGGCGCACGGGGGGACACCGCCACGCAAATCGGCAGCGTCCTCGGGGACACGCCGGAGGCCATCGCGCAGAATTTACATGCCCTCCAAAAAGGCGTTGCGGAGGGTTCGCCCCAAAGCGCCACGCTGCGAATGATCAACGCGCTGTTCCCGCAACAAGGGTACGCGCTCCTGCCGGATTACATTGAGTGTGCCAAAAGCCGGTTCAACGGCAACGCCATTCCCGTTGATTACGCGAATAACCTCGAAGCCGCCGCCGCGACAGGCGGAGGTGGTACTTTCGGGTTCCCGCCCAAAATATTTCTCGCCAACCGCCCCTTCGCCTTCGCCATCCGCGCGTGCGATTCAGGCGCGATCCTTTTCCTCGGCGTTGTCAACGACCCCAGCGCCAACCCGCTCGGAAATTTGTGAGGGAGACCGTAATTATGAAAACGACTCATGCGATATGTTCAATAATGCTGGCGCTATGCCTTTCGGCGGTGCGCGTGCTGGCTCACGGCTATCACCCTGGGCGCTTGGAAGATGCCGCAGCCAAAGCCGATCAGGCGGTGCTTGCCAAGATTACCGCGATTAAGGAAACCCCAATCCACCACACGCTCAAGGATGGCAAGCAGGGACCCTTGCTGACCACCCGTCGCGACTACACACTGGAGGTCAGCCGCGTTCTTGCGGGCGTTGACCACAAGCCCGGCGCCGCGACGTACACGGCGCCATCATTCGTTGCCTACGACGAAAACGGTGAGATGCTCGCAGGTGAGTGGGTTCTCATTGACGGTACGGGAAACGAAAGTCATCTGGAGCAAGGACAGGAGTATGTCCTGTGCCTGCGCGGCAATTGGGAAGGCTCGCCGAATATCATCCGTGCCGAGCCGGTTGACCGCGCCGAGGCTGTCACGACAGCCATGCGCCGGTCTCAATGTTGGGCAGCATTGAGAGCCGCGCTCACGGTCGAGGAATTCAAGTCCGTCCGCCTGGTCGCGTATGATTCCGCCAACGGCACACTGGCGGCGGTGGTTCCTTCGCCGGGGCGGATTGACCCGCCGCGGGCTAGGGTTTACGCCGCCACCCCAAACGGCACGGTCACGTGCGCCTATGAGTTTGATACCTACTTGAATTACAACCATCTGTATTTCGACGGCACGACGGTGATCCTTCGCGCCAGCAACGAGCATACAATGATTTTCCCGCACAATGAATTCGCTGTTCGGACAACGGACAAACCCCAATGAAAGATAGTTTTTCACGATGAGGCAAGACGTTCCCATAGCGGCAATCGCGACGGCGCCGGGGGCGGCGGGCGTGTGCGTGGTGCGCGTGTCGGGGGAGGGCGCGTTGGGGATTGCGGACAGGCTCGCGCCGCACGTTAAGCCGCCGTTCTGTGAACGCTCGGGCGGGACGTTTGCCCATGCGGATTTTGTCCATCCCGTGACGAGCGAGAAAATCGACGACGGCTTGGTGCTGGTCTTTCATGCGCCGAACAGTTTCACGGGCGAGGACGTGGTCGAGTTTCAGGGGCATGGCGGCGCGGTGCCGTCGCGGCGGTTGCTGGAGGCGGTGCTGGCTGCCGGCGCGCGCCTTGCCGAGGCGGGGGAGTTCTCCAAACGCGCGTTCCTGAATGGGCGCATGGACTTGACGCAAGCCGAGGCGGTGTGCGATTTCATCCAAGCCAAGACCGACCGCATGGCGCACGTCGCGCGGGCGCAGCTGGACGGCTCGCTGGGGTCGCGCATCAACCGCCTGTACGACGCGATGACGGCGCACTGCGCGGACATCGAGCATCAGCTGGATTTCGAGGAGGGCGAGCTGCCCGACACGTTCGTGCGCCAGACGGCAACGGCGGTTCAGGAGACGCAAGCGCAGATTCAGCAGCTGATCGCATCGTGGAACGCGAGCGGTCACCTGCTGCGCGACGGCGCGTTGGTCGTCATCAGCGGGAAGCCGAACGCGGGGAAGTCGTCGCTCCTGAACGCGCTGCTCGGGCGCGACCGTGCGATTGTGCATGACGCGCCGGGGACGACGCGTGACGCCATCGAAGAGAGTTGCGCCCTCGACGGCATCCCGCTGCGCCTCGTCGATACCGCCGGGCTTCGCGACACGGCGGACGCGGTGGAGCAGGAGGGCGTCTCACGCGCACACCGCCTCATGCGCCAAGCCGACATTAACCTGTACCTCATCGACGGCACGACGCGCGAAGTCCCCCCGCACGACCTCGATCCCGCGCGGACGATCATCGTGTTCACGAAAAGCGATTTGGGCGCGCCCCCCGAAGAAGGCGGCGCGGTCGCAGTCTCATCCAAGACAGGCGAAGGGTTTGACGCGCTCGGCAAAATGATTCTCCGCAAACTCGGCGCGGATTCGGGACACGACAATATCGTCAACGCCCGCCACGCGGGCGAGCTCCGCACCGCGTACGAAGCCGCGACCCACGCGCTGGCGGCGCTGTCCTGCGATCTGGTTATCGCCGCCAACCACCTGCGTGACGCGGCGGAAGCCCTCGGGCGCATCGTCGGGCGTTGCTACGCCGACGACTTGCTCGATGCCGTGTTCTCCCGTTTCTGCGTCGGGAAGTGAGATATCGCACCCGGTACGAGAGCTGTGCCGCATGACCTCACGGGTGCTTCGGTTTCGAGCCCATCTCAAAGACGAGCAGGCCGCCGTCCATGATGTCGCTGTGGGAGATCTTGATGTTGTTGACGGGCTGGCCGTTGAGGGTGACGCCCTGGACGTACTTGTTCGCCTCGGACAGCCCCTTGGCCTGCATGGTGAAGGTCTTGCCGCCGCGCAGCCGCCACACGATTTCCTCCATCTGCGGCGCGCCCAGCACGTAGCCGTCGCCGCAGGGGCTGACGGGGTAGAAGCCCATCGCGGAGAAGACGAACCATGCGGACATCTGGCCGCAGTCGTCGTTGCCGCAAAGGCCGTCGGGGAAGTTTTTGTACTGGGTGTCGAAAACCTCGCGGACGATCTCTTGCGTGCGCCATGCCTCGTCCGCATAGGGGAACAGGTAGGCGATGTGGTGGCTCGGCTCGTTGCCGTGCGCGTACTGCCCGATCAGGCCGGTGACGTCCAGCACGTCGCCCTGGCCCTCCATCTTGCTCGGCAGTTTGAAGAGTTGGTCAACCTTCTCGAAGAAAGGTTTCTTGCCGCCCATCAGGTCGATCATCCCCTGGGGGTCGTGCAGGACGTGCCATGTGTATTGCCATGCGTTGCCTTCCGTGAAGTCGCCGCCGAAGGACTCGTTGTGGGCGAGGGCGAAGGGGTTGAAGTTCTCGCGCCACTTCCCGTTTGAGTCCTTGCCGCGCATGAATTTCACCTCGGGGTCGAAGAGGTTGCGGTAGCGCGTGGCGCGTTCCGCGAAGAACGCGGCGTCGTCCGCCTTGCCCAGGGCCTTGGCCATCTTGGCGGCGCAGTAGTCGTCGTAGGCGTATTCGAGGGTGCGGGAGACGGACTCGCGCGTGATGATGTCGAACGGGAGGTAGCCGTACTTGTCGTAAACGTCCCAGTCGGATTTCTCGTGCTTCACGGTGAGGGAGGTCTTGATGCTGTCGTAGGCGGCGTTGGCGTCGAAGCCGCGGAAGCCTTTGAGGTAGGCGTCCGCGATGACCGGCACGGCGTGGTTGGCGATCATGCAGTGCGTCTCCTGCCCCCAGAGCGCCCAGATCGGGAGGTAGCCCTGCTCGCGGTGCTGCGCGAGCATCGCGTTCACGAAGCCGTCCACGCGCTCGGGCGCGAGGATGGTGTAGAGCGGGTGCGCGGCGCGGAAGGTGTCCCACAGCGAGAGCGTCGAGTAGTGCGCGCCGCCCTTGGCGGAGACGACCTTGTTGTTCGCGCCGCGGTAGCGGCCGCTCACGTCGGTGATGGTGTTGGGCTGGATGAAAAGGTGGTAGAGCGAGGTGTAGTAGTTCTCCTTCTGCGCCAGCGTGCCGGTGACCTCGGCGCGGCCCAGCAGGTCGTTCCACAGGGCCTTCGCCTGGGCGCGCACGGCGCTGAAGTCCCAGTGGGGGGCCTCGGCCGCGAGGTTCCGCTTCGCGCTGTCCACGCTGACGGTCGAGAGCGCGACCTTGACCTGCAGCGTCTCGCCGGGCTTGAGGTCGAAGTCCAGCACATAGCGCGGGGCCTTCTCGCCCTCCTGCGCGGGGAGCTGCTCGATGGCGGTGAAGGGCTTGTCGAACGTCACGACGTAGTAGCAATAACGCTTGACCCACACGCTGGTGAGGTTGTAGCCGCTGATGGTGTGCTTGCCCTCGACGGTGGTCTGGTTCTCCAAGACGTGATGGCGGAGCGCCTCGTCGCCGCTGACGATGCCGTACTGCAAATCGACCAGCAGGCGCGGCGGGTCGCTCTTGCGGTAGGTGTAGCGGTGGAACGCCACGCGCGGCGACGCGGTGATCTCCACGTCCACGCCGAAATCGTCGAGGGTCACGGCGTAATAGCCGGGCTTGGCCTGCTGGGTCTCTTTGCGGTACGCGCTGTGGAAGTTCTCGCGCGCCGCCGTGCCGGAGAACGGCTGGAGCTGCACATCGCCCAGGTCGGGGCAGCCCGTGCCGTTGAGGTGCGTCTGCGAGAAGCCCCAGATTTTCTCGTCGAGGAACATGTAGCCCGAGCAATAACGCCATGTGCAGTTGCCCGTGTCCGGGCCCGCCTGGATCATCCCGAACGGCACGCACGCGCCGGGGAACGTGTGCCCGTTATCCGCGCAGCCGACGAACGGGTTCACGTATTGCGTGTAGTCCTTCTGCGTCACCGGGTGCGGGCTTGTGCAGCCCGCGATCATCATCATTGCGCCCAGCAGGGCGATCGCTTTTCTCATCTTGAACTCCTCTTTTCAGCGGTCCGTGTTAAAGCAACACAGGGCTATTCCAAATCAATCGGGACGACGGTCTCGATTTTCGCCTTGCCTTTCAACGCTTTAATGTAGTCCATAATCGCGGGCTGCGACTTCTGCCGTTTCAGTTGCTCGCGGACCTCCTCCGCCGCCGGGACAGGGGTGGGGGGCTGCTGCGGGGTTTCGATCTTCACGAGGATGTGCGACGCGGCGACGGACTCCGGTTTCGCCGGCGCATCTCCGTTTGCCTCGGCGGCCGGGTTCTTCGCCGTGACCCGAATCAGGTGATACCCGAACTGGGTCTCGACGATGTCGCCGACCTTGCCGATTTCCTGCGCGAACGCCGCGTCCTCAAACGGCTTGACCATCTGCCCGCGCTGGAACGTGCCGAGGTCGCCGCCGCGCGCGCCGCTCGGGCAGTCCGAGTGCGCCTTCGCGAGCTCGGCGAAATCCGCGCCTTCATCCAGTTGCTTTTTCAGGCCTTCGATCTTCGTGCGCTTGGCCTCTTTGGGTTCGGCCTGCTTTGCGGCCTCCTCGAGCGCCGCATTACGCGCCTTCGCGTCCGCGATGACCTTCTCGACCTCCGCATCGTCAACCTCGACGGCATCAAGCACTTTTGCCCGGATTAACTTCTCGATAAGGATATTTTCCTCAAACTCCTTGCGGGCGGTCTCCTCCCCAAAAGGCGATTCTTTGAAATATTGGTCAAGCGTCTTGCCCATGCGCTTAAGATTTGCCTCCACCTGTGTTTCGTGTTTTTTACGGTCCTCGTCTGTGACCGTGATGCCTGCCTGCTTCGCATCGTTCTTGAGCAACGTCTTGACCACAAAGTTATTGACGACCCCCTTCTCAAGATACTTGTGCGCCTCGGTCTGGTGCACCTCGGAAATGTTCTGGGCGGTCACAATCGCGCCTATGGTTTTATCCATGTCCTTGCGCAAGAGCGTCACGCCGTCAACGGAGGCCACCACCTCGTCGGGGTCGCCCGGCTCGGCGTGTCCGGTAAGTGCGCAGGTCGAAGTCATCATCAGTGCGGCGCAAAGGCCGATTGCTTTTTTCATCGTGAATCTCCTTTTTTCAGTGGTCAGAAAACACAAACATCCAGTCATCTCTAATCCTCGTACAGCCACCCTTTGGTGGGAATGACGGTCTCGATTTTCGCCTTGTCCCTTAACTCCAGCAGATAGATGCGTTGCTGTTCAAAACCTGCCTTCTGCTTCAGGCACTTGCGGGCCTCTTCCGCTGTCGGAACATCAAGGCGCAATAAAGAGGAGGGGGCGTTCAGGAGGATGTGCGACACCATCACGGTCTCAGGTTGTGCCGGCTCACCACCGTTCGCCTCGGTTGCAGGGTTCTTCGCCGTGACCAGAATCAAGTGATACCCATACGAGGTTTCGACGACCTCGCCGACCTTTCCGACTTCCTGCGCGAACGCCGCATCCTCAAACGGCTTGTCTTCCCCGCTCATCTGCCCGCGCCGGAACGTGCGAAGGGCACCGCCGTTCTTACCGCTCGGGCAGTCCGAATGCTCCTTTACGAGCGCGGCGAAATCCGCACCCCCCGCCAGTTGGTTCTTCAAGTTTTCAATCTTCGCGCGCTTGACCGCTTTTTGATCAGGCTCAAGGCTGTTACTGCGATCTTCCATAATCTTGATGCTTGCCTTAAGCGCTTTCTGCTCTTCGATGTATTTCTCGACTTCTGCGTCGTCAACCTCGACGGCGTCTAGAAATTTCATCTGAAACAGTTTCTCCTGTAAAAGCTCATCCTTAAAGAATTCGCGGGCGGTCTCCCAAGGTATCTTCTCCAGTGGAAACTTCATCTTTTTCGCTCGCTCGATCATGTCTTCGTCGGTTACCGTGATGCCCTCTTTTTCAGCCGCATTACGAAGCAATGTGTTGATCACAAAACGGACGATGAACGCTTTCTCCAAATCCTTACGTTCCAGACACGTTTGTGCCGGTGCCACAGGAACGCTGCTTTGACGCGCCATCATTGTGTCTATCGCCTTATCCATATCCTTGCGCAAGAGCGTCACGCCGTCAACGGAGGCCACCACCTCGTCGGGGTCGCCCGGCGCGGCGCGGCCAGTCAGTGCGCAGGTCGAAGCCATCATCAGTGCGGCGCAAAGGCTGATTGCTTTTTTCATCGTGAACTCCTTTTGAAGCGACCGGTGTTTCGTTTTCAGGGAGACCCACTAACCATTGAAAACCGTCCCCTAGAGCGTGCGGGGCAACTCTTCCAGCGCGTAGCATTCGACGATGTCGCCGACCTGGAACGCCTCGAACCCGTTGAAGAAGATGCCGCACTCCTGCGAGCCGGTGACCTCGCTGACCTCGTTCTGGAAATGCCTGAGCGAGGCGAGTTTGCCGTCCCACACCTTGTCCTTCTTGCGGAACACGCGGTAACGCGCGTCGGACTTCAGTGCGCCGTCGAGCAGCTGGCAGCCGGCCACGCGCCCCATCTTGCCGATGTCGAACGCGGCGCGGATCTCCGCATGGCCGCGGATGACCTCCTTGTACTCCGGCGGCAGCAGGTCGAGCATGCGCTGCTTGACGAAATCCAGCAGCTCGTAGATGATGCGGAACGTGTTCACGCGCACCCCGACGTGACGCGCCAGCTGCTGCACGCCCGTCTCGCACGCGATGCTGAACCCGAGCAGCAGCGCCTTGCCGGCCGATGCCTTGTTCACGTCGGTCGCGGAGACGTTGCCGATGCCGCTGGAGATGATGTTGAGCGAGACCTTCTCGCTCTTGATGTCCTTCAGCGCCTCGACGATGGCCTCGGCCGAGCCTTGCGTGTCGGCCTTGACGATGACGGCGAGCTCGCGGCGCAGGTTGTCCTTCATCTGACTCATCAGCGCGTCGAGCGACGTGACCTTCGCGCTGCTGGACAGCTCGATCTGCTTGCGCTCCTCGCCCGCGCGTTCGGCGAGCTCGCGCGCGCGCTTCTCGTTCAGCATGACGCGGAACTCCGCGCCGGCCTCCGGCACGCCCGAAAGCCCCATGCACTTGACGGCGGTGGACGGGGTCGCGGATTTCACGCGGCGGCCGCGGTCATCGATCAGGCCGCGGATTTTCCCGACGTACTCGCCGCACAAGACGATGTCGCCCACGCTCAGCGTGCCGCCCGTCACCAGCAGGGTGCCCGTCGGCCCGAGCCCCTGCTCGAGCTGCGCCTCGATGACGGAGCCGTTGGCGCGGCGCAGCGGGTTGGCGGTCAGCTCCATCATGTCCGCCTGGAGCAGGATCATCTCGAGCAGGTGGTCAACCCCCGCGCCCGTCATGGCGGAGACTTCCGCGCAGATCAGGTCGCCGCCCCACTCTTCCGGGGTCAGGCCCTCGCCCTGGAGCATCTGGCGGACGCGGTCAGGCTTGGCGGTGGGCAGGTCGCACTTGTTGATGGCGACCATGATCTGCACCCCGGCCTGCTGGGCCTGGCGGATGACCTCGCGCGTCTGCGGCATGATGCCGTCGTCTGCGGCGACGATGATGACCGCGATATCCGTGAGGTTCGCGCCGCGCGCCCGCATGGCGGAGAACGCGGCGTGGCCGGGCGTGTCGAGGAACGTGATCCTGCGGCCGCTGATGTCCACGGTGTACGCGCCGATGTGCTGCGTGATGCCGCCGGCCTCGCCGGAGGCCACGCGCGTGTTGCGGATGCGGTCCATGAGCGAGGTCTTGCCGTGGTCAACGTGCCCGAGGAACGTGACGATGGGCGGGCGCGGCTGGAGGTCCTCGGGCCGGTCGTCGGGGATGGCGTCGTCCGCGTCCTCGCTGCGCAGGACGGGCTTGCGCTCGGTGGAGCGCTTCTGCCGCTCGATCTCGATTTTGTACCCGTACTTGTCGGCGATCTTCTGCGCGATGTCAACCTCCACGCGCTGGTTGATGGAGGCCAGGATGTTGAGCTGCATCAGGTCCGCGATCAGGCGGTTCGGGCGCAGGCCCAGGGACTCCGCCAAGTCTTTGACCACCACCGCGCCACGGAGCGTGATCACGCGGTCCGGCGCGACGGACGTGTCGGGCGCGGGTGGCGGCGGCAGGGGCGGCCGTTGCGGCCCGCCGCGCTGTTGGAACGCGCCGCCGCCGCGCTGCTGCTGCTGGAAGGGCGGGCGTTGCGACGGGAAGGGCGGCCGCTGCTGCTGGGACGGCGGGCCACCGCGCTGCGGTTGCGGCCGCGGGCCGCGGCCCTTGTCCTTCGGCCCCATCGGGCTGATGCCCTTGGGCGTGTCGCGGGATTCGTCCTTGCCGAACTTCCCGATGAACGGCGCGGCCCGCTCGTCTTCCGGCTCCAAATCGTCTTCCGCCGCGTAACGCGCGGCCTTGGGTTTCGGCGGCGGTTTAGGCTGCGCGGGCGCAGGGCTCGGCTTCGGCGCTTGCGGCGGCGGCGCCTGCTTGGGTTTTGCCGGGGGCGGCGCGGCAACAGCCGTTGGCGCGGGCGCGGCGGCGGGTGCGGGCGCGGCCGGTTTCGGCGGCGGCTCGGCCTTCGGCGCGGCCGGCTTCACGTCTTGCGGCGCGGGCGGCGGCTCGGCAGGCTTGGACGCTTCGGCCACAGGCGCGGGTGCGGGCACGAGTTCGGGCGCAGGTGCGGCTTCAGGCACAGGCTCTGGCGCGGCGACCACAGGGGGCGGCGGCTCGACAAACGTGCCCTTCTTGCGCGCGTCCGTCTCGATGGCGCGTTGGCGGCCACCCTCCAGTGTGTCGCGCTCCGCCTTGGACGCATCCGTGCCGCGCGCCTCGATGATTTTGCGCTTTTCGGCCAGACGCGCGGTGCGCACGGTGCGCTCCTGCTCGATGTCCGTTGCCGAGCGTTGCGCGAACAGCTCGCGCAGACGCTTCTCGTCGGCGGAGACCAGCCGGGTCAGCGGCGAATCCGCCTCGATGCCGAGGCGTTGGGCCTGCTTGAGAACCTCCACGCTGGAGGTCTGTGCTTTCTTCGCAAATTCGTACACTCTCATCCGCTTACTCTCCCGCCTCCTCTTCCTGTTCTTCTTCTTCTTCCTTAACCCCGCAGACGGCTTGGGCGGCGACCCAGATTTCGCGGACGACCTGCTCGTCTAGCCGGGTCACCTCTTGCAGGTAGGGCATCTCGACCTCGATGATGCCGTCCGTCGTCAAGAACCCGTTGTCCACGAGCGTCGTCGCGGTGGCCTCGGGGATGTCCAGCACCTCGGCGAGTTCGGCGATGGCCGTCTCGCGCTGGAGCTCGAAGGAAAGCGGCTCGCCCGTCTTAGCGATGTCCACGCGCCAGCCGAGGAGCTTCGATGTCAGGCGCACGTTCTGCCCGTGCCGCCCGATGGCGAGCGACAGCTGGTCCGGCGCGACCAGCACGCGCACCGCGCGGGTCTGGTTCGGGTCAACGGTGATGACTTCCAGCTTCGCGGGGAGAAGCGCTTGGGTGACGTACTGCTTGATGTCCTCGCTCCAGCGCACGATGTCGATCTTCTCGCCGTTGAGCTCGCGCACGATGTTGCGCACGCGCACGCCGCGCAGCCCCACGCACGCGCCCACGGGATCAACTTTCTCGTCGAGCGTCTTGACCGCGATTTTCGCGCGGTAGCCCGGGTCGCGCGCCACGCTCATGATCTCCACGATGCCGTCGGAGATCTCGGACACCTCGAGGCGGAAAAGTGTCTTCACGAACTCCGGACACGCGCGCGAAAGCATGATGCTCGGCCCGGTGGTGTTCGCCTGTACGCGATGGACATACGCGCGGATGCGGTCGCCGATGTTGTACTCCTCTGTGGGGATGCGCTCCTTGGCCGGGAGGATGGCCTCGGTCTTGCCCAGGTCGAGGATGAGGTCGCGGTGCGAGATCTGGCGCACGGTGCCGCTCACGATGTCGCCGACACGGTCCTTGTACTCGTCGTACACGTTCTTGCGCTCGGCCTCGCGGATTTTCTGGAGGATCATCTGCCGGGCTGTCTGCACGGCGATGCGCCCGAGCTTGGCCGGCGGGATCTCGACCTCGACCGAGTCGCCCGGCTGGGCATCCTTGCAGATGGCACGCGCCTTCCGCAAGGAGATGAAGCCCAGGCCCGTGTCCTCGTCCGAGACATAGGCGGTGTCGAACGCGCGGATGGTCAGCTGCTTACGGTCGATCACGACGCGCAGATCGCTGGAGACATCCAAACTCTTGCGCGCCGCCTGCTGGATGGCAGACTCGATGGCCTGAATGATCACCTCACGGTTGACCCCTCGGTCTTTCTCCAAATAATTAATAATAGACGACAATTCACTGTTCATCCTTGCACCGCCTTCCGCATGTCAAAGTCCCGTCCAACAACAAAAAAGAGCGGGGACATCCCCCCACCCCTTTTTACCCTTAAAAAGTATCGCCTATATTAACCTAATTCGATGACCCCTGTCAACCCCAAAATTTTAAATTATCGTGTTTTAATTTGAAGGTGCCGCAACCGTTTGATGACCGACCGGGCATGACCGCCCTGCCGCCCTTTCCCGGTGCGCACGGCAAATTCGAGAATATGGAAAGCGGCGGCGAGCCGCCGCTTTTAACCGCTGGGGCTTGCCCCTGCGTGGCACGTATAGCGCGCCCCTACAGCGCCTTCAGGTAATCAAGGCACTTCTTCGCGCACGGGTACGCCTCCGCAGGGTTGCTCTCGTGCTCGACGATGAAGCACGTCGTGCCGCCGACGCGCTCGCTGAGGTCGATGGCCTTCCTGAAGTCCATCTTGCCCTCGCCGAACACCGCGCCCTGTGGCCCGCCGTGTTCTTTCAGGTGCACCGACAGCGACCGGCCGGGATAACGCTCGATCATGCGGAACGGCCGCTCCGGGTCGTTGTTGTCAAAGGCGTTTCCGATGTCGATCTGGTGGATGAACGCCTTCGGGGTGTTGTCGAACAGCACCTCCCACGCGGTCAGGTTGCCGTCAACCTTCTTGAAGTCGCCGCCGTGCGCGTGGTAGCCGATGAAGAGGCCCGCCTGCTGCGCCTTCTCGCTCACGCCCGTCAGGGTCTCCGCCGTTTTCAGGCAGGCGTCCTTCGTGCCGAGCTGCTCATCGCCCATGCCGGGGATGATCATGTACTTGCAGCCGATGCCCAGATGGAAATCCATTGTCCGCTGCAGCTTGTCGCCGAAGAACTCGCCGTAGCCCGTGTGCGTCCCGAACGCCTTCAGGCCGCAATCGTCCAGCAGCTTTTTCAGGTCGGGCGCCTTGCCCCAGTACGGCCCGTACCCGGCGAACTCCACGCCCGCGTAACCCAGCTCCGCCGCCTTCTTGATGATGCCGTCAAACCCGTCCTTCGCCTGGTCGCGGAACGAGAACAGCTGGATGCCGACCGGGATTTTCTTCTTCCCGACGGATGCCGCCCGCGCCCCCAGCCCCAGCGCCGCCGTCCCGGCGAACGCCATGCCTGATTTCAGAAAATCACGCCTGTTCCTCATGCCAATCCCCTTTCAGTTTAAATGAACATTCCAAACAATGGACATCATCATATCCTATCTGCCCCCGTCACGTCCAGCGGGAATTTTCAAATTTGAAATTTCCTTGAAATGCACCTTGAATTCTTCTGCGGGGTATGCTATATTGCGTTTCATTTCCGATTCGCGATAAGGAGGTAATCAAATGAAAAAGTTTTTTATGACGATGCTCGCTGCGGGTCTTACGTTCGTCATGCAGGCTGGCGAGGCGAGGTGGGATGCCGGTGACGTTACGGAAGGTCGCGAGATCGACGTCATTGCCGATACCCATCAGGATACGCTGGACGCGCTGGTGAAAATCGTCAGCCAGGGCAGTGTGAATGGCTTCGTAGAGGCGCTTTACAATTTCACGGTTGCGCCGTTCGTGGATGGCGTTCGCGGCGTCACCCTCAGTCCGGGCGAATTAAGCGAGGCCGATGATGACATGGTTTATGCGGCAGTCCCGCTGCAGGACCCCCATTCCGTTTTCCCGCCCCAAGATGAATGGGTCACCATCCCCGAGCCTTCGGTGATGAGCCTTCTGGTGATGGGGGCGACGGTCATGCTCCTGCGCCGCAAGCGTCCGTCTCCCGCCCGCTGAACCGCTTGAAGGGGGCCGGCGTTTAATGAGGCGTATGGACACCCCCGTGAAAACATCTCTGCTAAAAACGGTGCTCGCGCTCGCTGCAAGGTAGCGCGAAATGGTTTTTCTGGAAATGATAAAATCGTATGTGCCCGTTTTTTTATTACACAGAGCGTCACGGAGAAGGCACAGAGGAGCACAGAGTTTTTCTATACGATTCCTCTGTGACTCTCTGTGCCTTCTCCGTGACGCTCTGTGTAACATTTGTTCACCCCCGCAAGTCTTATCTCCCCACCCCCTCTTATGAACACACTTGAACTCAAATCCGTCTGCAAATCCTTCGGCGAGGTCTCCGTCCTGCGCGGCGTGGATTTTACGCTGGCGAAGGGCGCGTTCGCCGCCGTCATGGGGCCGAGCGGCTCGGGCAAGTCCACGCTCCTGAGCCTCATGGCGGGGCTGCTCCTGCCCGACAGCGGCGACGTCACCGTGGACGGCGCGCGCCTCTCGGCCATGGACGACGACGCGCGCACCGTGTTCCGCCGCCGCAACATTGGGGTCATCTTCCAGGACTACAACCTCATCCCGACCCTCACCGCCGAGGAGAACATCCTCCTGCCGCTCGCCCTCGACAAGGCGCCTGTTGACCGCGACCGCCTCGCGGAAATCCTCGCCCGCTTCGACCTCGCGCCGCGCCGCGCCCATTACCCGCACCAGCTCAGCGGCGGCGAGCGCCAGCGCGTGGCCATCGCGCGCGCGCTCATCGTGCGCCCCGGCCTCATCCTCGCGGACGAGCCGACGGGCAACCTCGACATCCTCTCCGGGCAGAGGTTCTGCGAGGTGCTCGCGCAGATACACGCCGACTACGGCACGTCCATCCTGCTCGTGAGCCACGACCCCGTCGTCGCCTCCCGCGCCGATTGCGTCGCGATCCTCCTCGACGGCAAAATCCACAGCCAGCTCGCCCCCGGCGGCGACCCTGCCGGCATCTCGCGGCACTACCTCGCCGCCATCAGAGGATAACCATGCTGTACGTCGGGATAGACGCGGGGTCGCGGGCGACGAAGCTGGTCGCCGTGGATGAGTCGGGGGCGGTGGTGCGCCGCGCGGTGGTTGACCAGTCCGTGCAGCCCGCGGCCACGGCGCGTGAATTGTTCGACGGCGCGGCCGGGGCGGCGGAGGTCGGGCGGTGCGTCGCGACGGGTTACGCGCGGAACGTGCTGACGTTCGCGGACCGCGCGGTGACGGAGATCACCTGCCATGCGAAAGGGTGCGCGTCGCTCTGCCCGGCGGCGGAGGCCATCATCGAGATCGGCGGGCAGGACAGCAAGTTCATCCGCCTCGCGCAGGGGCGCGTGCATGACTTCGTGATGAATGACCGTTGCGCGGCGGGGACGGGGCGTTTCCTGGAGGTGGTGGCGGTGCGGCTCGGCGTGTCGCTGGGGGATTTGCGGGATCTGTTGCGCGAGGCGCAGGACGCGCCGCCCGTGGCGGTCAGCAGCATGTGCGTGGTGTTCGCGGAGACGGAGGTCATCGGCCTGCTCGCCACGGGGACGCCGCCGGCCGCCATCATGCGCGGCGTGCAACGCGCCATCGCGACGCGCGTCGTGGCGATGCTCGGCGACCGCAGGCGGCTTCAGGGCGACATCCTTTTCACGGGCGGCGTCGCGCAGGTGTGCGGCATGAGGGACGCGCTGGAGCATGTGCTGGGGCGGGCGCTGCGGATCCCCGACTCGCCGCAATACACGGGCGCGCTCGGTGCGGCCTTGATTGCGCGTGACGATTGTTGTAAACTATAGGCGAAACCAACAGGAGGAGGTCATCATGTTCACATTGAAGAAGATTACAGCGGACGCCATTCAGGGTGTCTATTCAGGCGCGGAGGGTCAACTCTGGGAACTGCTCATGGGCGAGCAGGTTCACATCGGCGGGTTGCCGTCGTCCATCGACTTGGCGACGTTCGGCGACGTGCGCAGCGGAATGTCCGCGGCGGACCTGTGCTGCTGCTCGGGCGCGGGGATGCGGTTCCTGCTGACGTTGTGCGGCGCGAGCCACGCGGCGGGCGTGGACTTCACGGGCGCACAGATCGCGCTCGGCAAAAAGCGCATGGCGGCGGCGGGCATCGCGCCTTCGCAATACAAATTTTACCTCGGCGACGCGGCGCAGCCGCATGTGAAGGAAGCCTCGGTGGACCTCGTGTGGGGCGAGGACGCATGGTGCTATGTGGCGGACAAGCCGGGGCTGCTCGCGCAGGCGAAACGCGCGTTGAAGCCGGGCGGCAAGGTTGTGTTCTCCGACTGGGTGGGGACGGACAAACTCTCGCCCGCAGAGGCCAGGCACTTCCTGACGTTCATGAAGTTCCCGACGTTCATGGCCATCGAGGACTACGCCAAACTGCTTGCCAAGACCGGCTTCCAGAAAATCAAGACCCGCGCGACCGCGCACTTCGTCCCCAGCATGAGGCACTATATCGCGATGTACACGGGGCAGCAGGCCTACGACGCGCTCCGCATACTCGGCTTCAGCCAAGAGGCCTATACCGCCGTGCTGGACGAGATGCTCTTCATCGCCGAACTCGCCAAGGCGAAGAAAATCACGCAAGCGTATTTCACGGCGACGCGGTAAGTCCCCGTGAAGCGCATCGCCGTCCTTTCCAGCGCGATTCCCGACGCATGGCTGGCGCCGTGCGGGACGGAGGTTGTGCGGAGGGTTGAGTACGCGCGTTACGCGCCCGTCCCCCTGCGGGCGGGGATGTGCGCGCACCTCGCCTACCTGCCCGCGCTGCTGGAGGACGTTGACGGCATCGTGCTGGCGACCACCTGCGACCAGATGCGGCGCGGCGCGGAATGGCTGGGCGACGGCTCGCGCGTGTTCCTTTTCGATGTGCCCTCCGCGCCCTGCGACGCGCTGCTGGCGATTGAAAAAGCGCGGCTGGAGCAGTGGGCGCAAAACCTTTCGCTAAGAGGTGCGTCGCGCCCCCGCGATGCCCGCACGACGGAGACGCCATGCGCTACCGCCATCACCATCGGCATCATCGGCGGGCACTTCTGCGGCGACGTTGAGCGCGTCCGCGATTTCTTCGCGCAACGCGGTGTCGCTGTCCGCCTGTGGGGTTGCGAAGGCGGCGAGGATATCGGCGACATCTGCCAGCGTCCCAACGATGCGTTTTACGAACGCCTGAGCCGCACCGTCCGCGAACGCGCGATTGACGGGCTTGTCGTCGTGCGCACGACGTGGTGCGACATCTGGCGGGCCGCGTATGCGCGTGTCCAAGAGACCGCCCCCGTGCCGGTGACCGAATGGGTGTTCGACGGGCAGGGCGCACCCTTCCCCGATGCGCGAAGCGTGACGCGCCTCGAAGCATTCTGCGAACTGCTGGCGGCACAGCGCAACATTGTAGGCACAGAGACACCGAGAGCCACGGCGGGAAACCACCCCGTCAGCCTGCGGCTGCCACCCCTCCAAAGGAGGGGAATTTCTACGCCAGATTCCCCTCCTTTGGAGGGGTGGCAGCCGCAGGCTGACGGGGTGGTTCTTGCACGAAAGGGCGATCTTGCGGCACTCGATGCCCTTCCCCCGTTCCCGTCATGTCTGCCACCTGCGTATCAAGGCGCAATCGCGCGACACGCCGACACGGGCGACGTGCGCCTCCGCAAACTCGCCTATCACCTCTCGCCCGCGTCGCATGATTTGTGGAACTTCCTGATGACCGAAGAGGAGCGCCTTCACGACGCACGGAGGGCTGGAACGAAAATCGTCGGCGCGATGAAAGACTTGGGAACCGTCCCCATCTTGGTCAACGCTTTTGAGAACGCCGTCGCGTTCTACCCCGACGGCGCATGGTGGCTGCCGTGCTTCAAAGAGCAGCAGACGCGTCTGCTGGAGACCGCCGACACGCTGGGCATCGGCGACGGCTTCTGCCCCGTCCGCGCCATGCTCGGCGCGTTCGAGCTGGGGTGCCACTTCCCGATACCCGACATCAACTTCTGTAGCGCCGGCGCGACGTGCGACGACTTCAAAGCCATCGCCCAGCGCCTTGCTGAGCGCGGTCATGCGATACACTTTTGGCAAATGCCCCATGTGCGCGACGCCGACCGCAATGAACCTTCCACACGCCTGTCCGACGGTCGCGACGTACCGTCCGCCCTGCTCGGCATTGTCGAGAACGAACTGGCGGGAATCGTGCGGACGCTCTCCGAGCATCTGGGCGAGACGATGACGGATGAAAAACTGCGCAACGCCATCCGCCGCTCCAACCGTGTGCGGGCGTTGCTGGCGCGCATCCGCGCCAGCGCGTTGCCGAGCCTCGAACGCCTGATTTGCGAAATGCTCGCGATACACTACTGCTCCGACTATGCCCTCTGCGAAAAGGTCTTGTCGCGGCTTGCCGACGAATGCGACGGCATGACGTGCGACGCATCGCGCAAGCCCGTCTATTGGATCAACCCCGTCGCCGACATCCGCATGATGAACGTTCTGGAGGATGCGGGCGGTCGCCTGTGCGGGACGGACTTCATGTTCACCCACGCGCTCGCGCCGCTCGACGAGACCGCGCCGCCGTTACGGAGCCTTGCCGCGATGGCGTTGCAAGACCCCATGACCGCGCCGACCTCGGAACGGATGCGGCGGTGCATCCAAGACGCGCACAGCCTCGGTGCGCAAGGCATCATCGTCTCACGCATCCCCGGCGCGAGCCACTGCGCGTTCGAGACGCTCGCGCTGGAGCGTCTGACCGCCCTGCCCATCCTCGAGATCGAAATCGCCCCCGTCACCGACCCCTATGCGCCCTCCATCGCAACGCGCCTGCAAGCGTTTTTGGAAAGGTGAACGTGGCGCGTAGAACGCGAACGTTTCGGGTGCATCTCTTCGCGCTTGCCAAACGCCCGCAAAGGTGGCATACTAAACACCTCATTTTTTTTAACACCCTAGGAGATTGAAGCATTATGCGCACAAAGATTGTTGCCGGAAACTGGAAGATGAACAAGGCCGCCTCTGAGGCGGCGGCGCTGATTGAGGGAATCAAGAACGCGACCGCAGATGCGGCGGGCGTCGAGGTTGTCGTCTGCCCGCCCTTCACGGGCCTGAAGGACGCGGCGGCGGCGTGCGCGGGCTCGCACGTCAAACTCGGCGCGCAGAACGTCCACTGGGAGCCCTCCGGCGCGTACACGGGCGAGATCTCCGCCGGGATGCTCAAAGACCTCGGCGTGACCCACGTCATCATCGGCCACAGCGAGCGCCGCCAGTATTTCGGCGAGACGGACGAGACCGTGAACAAGCGCACCAAGGCCGCGCTCGCCGCCGGGCTGGTGCCGCTCGTGTGCGTCGGCGAGACGCTTGGCGAGCGCGACGCGGGCCAGATGGATGAGGTCGTCGTGCGCCAAATCAAACTCGGCCTTGCGGATCTGGACATCGCCAAGGTCGTCATCGCCTACGAGCCCGTGTGGGCCATCGGCACGGGCCGCACCGCGAGCCCCGCGCAGGCGCAGGAGGCGCACGCGCTCATCCGCCGCACGCTTGCCGAGATGGCCGGCGGCGACGTCGCCAACGGTGTCCGCATCCAGTACGGCGGCAGCATGAAGCCCGAGAACGCGAAGGAACTGATGGGCCAGCCGGACATCGACGGCGGCCTCATCGGGGGCGCCGCGCTCACGGCGGATTCCTTCGCCGCAATCGTCATGGCGGGCGTGTGACAGGAGTCCCAAGAGGCGGGGATGCCGTCGCCCCGCCTTGGGCGGCTGGCCGTGCCTGCGGCAGGGCGTTAGGCTGTTGACTTATCTTTGGGGAGGGCACGTGTGATGAGACGCAAGGCGGCATTCATCTCGATGGCATTGTGGATGGCGGCGTTGGGGGCGCGGGGCGCGGCGGTGGTGGAGGCGGATGCGCTCAGGGCGCCGTTCGCGCCGCGGCCGATCGTGGTGGACGGCGCGTTTGATGACTGGCCGGACGTGAAGGCCTCGCGCGTCGCGCCGTTCCGTGACGTGGCGGGCTACGCGGACCCGGCGATGAGCCAGGTTTTCGCCAAGCACCCCGAGTTGATCGATTGCGAGGCGGAGGTGATGATGGCGCATGACCGCGATAACCTCTACCTCGGTGCGCGGGCGAGCCGTGCGGCGTTTCTGGCCGTCCATGCGCGGGATGCCGACGGGCGCGTGTCGCGTGTCGTCTGGTGGCGTGACGAGAAGGGCGGCCAGCCGCGTGTTGAGGCGGCCGCGAGGGAAAAGCTCACCACGGTCAAACCGCAGTCGGCGACGCGCGTCGGGGAGGGCGGTCGGCACGATGTGGAGATTGCCGTGCCGTGGGTGGCGCTCGGGTATGCGGAGGGTGCGCCGCAGCGCCTTGATCTGGTCTGGAGTGTTGTCTTCACGGGCGTGAACCGCGAATTGCTTGCGGCGCTCCCGCAGGAGATGCGTGTTGCGGCGAAGATACACACGACCTATAACGTGCTGACGTCGCTCGACAAGGTCGGGAGCCGCGGCTACCTCCAGCGCCCTGAGTGGTGGGGGACGCTGGTGCTGGGCGATGCGGGCGCGCCGCCGCCTGAGATGCTCGAGAACGTCAAGGGGACGGGGCTGACGGAGTGGGTCGTGCCCAAGGCGGAGCGCCCCGTCACGGTTGACGGCAACGCGGATGAATGGGACTGGAAGGCCCTGCGTTCCCCTGCCCTTGCGCCGTGGGCGTATCACGAAAATTACACCGGCATTGACATGGGGTTGCGCTGGGATGAGCAGATGCTGTATATGGTGTTCCGCCGTCACGGCGCGTGGGAGCCGTTCAACACGGAGGCCGCCGGGGGGCAGATGGGGTTCAGGGGCGGGGACTGCGTGCAGATCCGTTTCAAGGACGGCGACCGCGTCAGCAACTTGTGCGGGTGGTGGGATACGCGCAACAAGGTCTCTGCGCTGACGGCGGACGGCAAGGAGCGCAAGAACCCGGACCTGCTGGCGGACGGCGCGTTGCAGGCGTTTGGCGAAAAGCCGCTGCCGTTCGCTCAGGCCCTGCTGGCGGACGACGATGATTCCAACTATGCGCAGGAGATCGGGATCCCGTGGCGGCACCTGCTGAAGGAGGGCAACGCGCCGGCCGTCGGGCAGCGGTTCCCGATGACGTTCCAGTTGTGGTGGTCGGGCGTGGACAACCCGCAATTCTCCGTGGAGACGGCGGTGGATTTCGAGCAGCCGCCGCCCGTGCGGACAACGTATGATTTGCCGCGCGATGCGTCGGTGAGCCTCGGCGTGTTCAACGAGAAGGGCGAGCTGCTGCGCCACTTGGTGCGGGAGGAGATGCGCGTGAAGGGCGCGAACGTGGAGGCGTGGGACGGCCTGGACCAGTGGGGCAAGGTGCTGCCCGCCGGGCGCTACACGCTGAAGGGCATCCACCACGAGCCGTTCGCGCTGGAGTATGTGATGTCGGCGAACAACCCCGGCACGCCGCCGTGGTGGACGGTGGACGGCAAGGGCGGCTGGCTGAGCGACCAGGCCGCGCCGCAGGCCGTCGTCACGGACGGCACGAACGTTTACATCGCCGCGCCCTACGCGGAGGCGGGCCACGCGATCATCGCGGTGGGGCCCGACGGCAAGCGCATCTGGGGCGTGAGCCCGCACGGCTACACCCCGCGCGCGGTGTCGCTCGCGCTGATGGGCGGCAGGCTCTACGCGACGTTCAGCGGGCCGGAGTTGACGGAGAAGGTGCGCGCGTTCAAGCAGGGCGACGCGACGGCGCGTGAGCGCGTGATGATGCAGTGCTTCGACGCGCGCACGGGCGAACTCGCGGGCATCAGCGCGAAGTCCGGCGCGCCCGTGGTCATCGAGCCGTGGGCGTACCGCCACGACGTGCGCGGCCTCTGGGACCTGCGCCTCAGCAAGGCGTTCAGCCCGTCCACCTACGGCGGTATGCACCGCTACAGCGACACGGGGATGTGCGAGACGACGGGCAGCCTCGGCCTCGCGGCGGCAGGCGACCGGCTGGTCGTCTCGCTGCTCTACTCGAACGAATTGATCGTGGTGGACCCCGCCACGGCCAAGGTGCTGAAGCGCATCCCGCTCGACGCCCCGGCCGGGCTGCACGGCCTTGACGCGTCGGCCGTGCTGGCGGTGAGCGGCACGCGCGTGGTGCGGGTGGACATCGGCACGGGCGCGGTCACGCCCGTCATCGCGGACGGGCTGTCCGCGCCGTTCGGCGTGACGACGGACGCGCGCGGGAATATTTTTGTGAGCGACTGGGGCGCGTCCTTTCAGGTCAAGAAATTCACGCCGCAGGGGCGGCCCGTGCGGGCCATCGGCAAGGCGGGCGGGCGGCCGTGGGTAGGGGCGTGGGCGGCGGAGGGCATGGCCGTGCCGCGCGGCATCGCGGTGACGGCGGACAACAAACTGTGGGTCGCGGAGGACGAGTTCTCGCCGCGCCGCGTGAGCGTGTGGGACGCGGACACGGGGCGCCTCGTGCGCGACTACATCGGGCCGGCGAACTACCGCGGGTGGGGCGTCGCGCTCGACCCCAAGGACATCACGCGCCTCGTGACCTGCGGCACGGAGTTCAAACTCGACTTCGCGGCGAAGGCCTGCGCGCCCGTGCGCAAACTCTTCCTGCGCCGCGGCCGCGACGACTGCTTCACCCCCGATGGCAACGGGATGGCCAGCAGCGGCCGCTTCATGTACCGCGACGGCAAGGAGTTCCTCGTCCTCGCGGGCGGGGCCATGCTCACCATCCTCCAGCGGCGCGGCGAGGAGTACCGCCCCGTGGCCGCGCTCTCCGGGCTGGAGGCCAACGGCCGCACCACGGACGGCACGGACAGGAGTTTCTGGGACAGCGACCTGATGTACCACTTCCTGCCCGGCTGGTACCCCGAATTCTTCAAGGGCCACGCGGGCGACAACCACATCTGGAACGACCTCAACGGCGACGGCATCGCGCAGGAGGGCGAGGTCGCGTTCGCCAAGACCCTGCGGCGCGGCGAGAAATACGAGGAGGGCCGCATGGGCGAGTGGGGCTGCGGCTGGGGCATCGGCATCGGCCCCGACTTCGCCGTCTATGTGCGCGGCTTCTGCCGCGACGCCTCCATCATCCACCGCCTCGACCCCGTGTTCACCGAGGACGGCCTGCCGCAATATTCCTTCGAGCGCTGCACGCCCGTCATCTTCCAAGACACCACCCAGGACAAGCGCGGCGTCTCCAGCGTCTATGCCTCCGACAGCGGCCTGCTCTACGTCACCTACGACAACAACCTCGCCCGCGAGATCATCGCCGACAAGGCCCTCACCTGCTACACCCGCGACGGCCGCGAGCGCTGGAGCATCGCCGGCCCGCGCGACCACGCCCCCAAGTCCGTTTACGGCTACCCCTGCGCCAGTTTCGACCTCCCCGGCGTCGGCACCGGCGTGGCCACATGGGTCTGGTGGCACAACTGCCGCGTCTATCTCATCACCGACGACGGCCTCTACCTCGGCGGCTTCCTCGACACCGAGACCGGCACCGGCCCCGGCTTCGTCCGCCTCGGCGGCGAAGTCTCCGCCTACGCCCAGCAGGCCCCCGACGGCCGCCTCTACATCATCAACGGCAACGACTCCGCCCAGCACTACCACGAGGTCAAAGGCCTCCGCACCTGCCAGCGCTTCGAGCAGCCGCTGGTCATCACCGACGCGGACGCCGCCGCCGCCGCCCGCGCGCTCACCGCCGCCGCGCGCCCCGCGAAAGAGCAGCCCGTCATCTACATCGGGCGCGGCGACCCCGCCGAGGGCGTGACGCTCACCACCGCCCGCAAGCCCGGCCGCGGCGCCGCCATCGCCCTCACCACCGACGGCGCCCACCTCCGCGTCACCGCCAAGGTCAGCGACGAGACCCCCATGGTCAACGACGGCCAGAACTGGCAGACCCCCTTCATCACCGGCGACTGCATCGACATCATGCTCGCCACCGACCCCAAGGCCGACCCCGCCCGCCGCGCCCCCGCCCCCGGCGACATCCGCATCATCCTCACCGAACTGCGCGGCGAACCCCTCGCCGTCCTCTACCGCCCCGTCGCCAAGGACGGCCCCAAGGCCCCCGCCCAGATGCTCGCCGCCACCCTCGACGACGTGCGCCGCCTCCCCCCCTCCTGCAACCCCACCGTGCGGCGCGGCAAAGACGGCTACACCCTCACCGCCAGCATCCCCCTCGCCGCCCTCGGCCTCACCGCCCTCCCCCCCGAGACGCGCGGCGACCTCGGCGTCATCTACGGCGACGCCACCGGCCGCGACCGCGACCAGCGCCTCTACTACTACAACAAAGCCACCGCCATGATCTCCGACCTCACCGCCGAGGCCACCCTCACCCCCGACAGATGGGGCCCCGTCCTCACCGGATACCCCGGCAACATCCTCCGCAACGGCAGTTTCGAGGCCCCCCTGGACAAGGCCGCCGACTGGACCCTCCGCGAGCAGCGCAGCGGCGCCACCGCCGCGCCCACCGCCGCCTTCGCCTTCGACGGCCGCAGCGCCCTCCTCCTCCAGCAGGAGATACCCCTCAAACTCCCGCCCAGGTTCGACAACACCCAAGACTACGGCGAACTCTACAAGCAGCTGAACGACGGCGCCGGCGGCGGCTACACCGTCGCCGCGCAGCGCGCCCCCGTCACGCCCGGCCAAGCGTACAACCTGCGCTTCGCCTACCGCTCCGAGCAGATGATGCGCGAGATGAAAGGCGTGCGCCCCGGCTACGCCATCTTCTCCATCCTCATCTCCTGGCACGACGCGCAAGGCAAGGAATGCGGCAACGAATACGCCTTCCGCCTCGAGGAGGACATTGACAACTGGCGCGTCGCCGTCAACCCGCGCGGCGGCTACGTGCCAGTCGAGGGGCTTCCCTTCGTGGCGCCCAAAGACGCCGCGCAGGTGCAGGTCGCCCTCCGCCTCGCCGTCACCCACAACACCCTCGCCCGCACCTACATCGACGCCATCGAGTTCGCCCCCGCGCCAAAGTAACGCGCCGAGCGGGCGCACCCGAACGCCGATCCGCGACTTTCGCATGGTTGAGGTTGCCGTTCGCGCCGGGTTCTAGTATAATAGGGGCTTTATGTCTGTTCCCGAGGCGTGGTGCGTGTGATGCAGATACGGATGTTCAGAGTGTGCGTTGAGATGAATCCCCGGCGGTTGCTGTTGGCGGTGACGGTGTGTTTCCTGGCGGGGGTCGCGGCCGGGTATGGGTTCCCGCAGGTGGGACTGGGGTGGTGCGCGGCGGGGCTTGCGGTGTGCGGGGCGTGGGTGGCGCTCAGGCGCAAGGCATGGCGGTCGGGATGCGTCGGGGCCGCGGATGCCGTGGCGGTCGCGCTTGCGCTCGTGCTGCTGGGCGCGGGGCGTGTGGCGTGGGATGCGGCGGGGCTTGCGCGTGAGACCGAAACGCTGAAATCGCTGGACAAGGCGCAGGCGTTTGAGTGCCGCGTGGCCTCCGCGGCGGTGGCGCGGCCCGTGGCGGGCGGGGGGAGGATGCGGTATGCGTTTGCCGTGGATGGCGTGACGTGGCTTGACGGCGCAAACCGTGTCCCGATCCGTGTCCTGCCGATGTCGGTGAGTTGGTTCGGGAACGCCGAGGATGGCCCGGCCGCGCCCAAGCCGGGGGAGACGTGGCGGATGGTCGGGCGCGTGCAGGTGCTGACGCGCACGAACGGCCTGGAGCACGCCTACCTCAGCGCCAGCAAGGGCGAGAAGTATTCGCGGCGGTTGAGCGCGGCGGGGGATTCGTGGCAGGGGCGGCTCGCGCAGGTTCAGCGGGAGACGGCGCGGCGCGTGGCGCTGGGGGTTGAGGACTGGGGCATCGTGCCGGCGTTGAACGCGGCGTTGCTGTTCGGGTGCCGCAACGAGATACCTGATGATATGCGGAATGTGTTCGCGATGTCCGGGACCGTCCATGTGTTCGCGGTGTCGGGCCTGCACATCGGGCTGGTGGCGGTGATACTCATCTTCTTCGTGCAGATGTCTGGGCTGAGCCGTGAGCGGTGGGCGTTTGCGATGGTGCCGCTCATCATCGCCTACACGCTGGTGACGGGTGCGTTCCCAAGCGCGGTGCGGGCGTGCTGCATGGCGGTGTGCATATTCCTTGCCCCGCTGCTGGGGCGCAGGCCGAATGCGTTCTCGGCATTGCTGGCCGCCGCGCTGATGATCCACTTCTGGCAGCCGTCACGGGTTTTCCAAGCAGGGAGCGTGCTTTCTTTTTCCGTGACGGCAGGGCTCATCGTCCTTGTCCCCCAGTTATCTGCTTTCTTGCGGAAACACCTCGGCTATCACGCGCTCCAGAAGCACATGCAACTGCTGGACGCGGCGGGCACCCGCGCACAGGCGCGACGCGTGCGCTTCGCGTCGGTCGTGGTCAAGCGCGCGGCGGACATCCTTGCCGTCTCGGTGGCGGCGTGGTTTGTGTCTGTGCCGCTGACGGGCTATTACTTCGGGCGTGTGCCGATTGGCGGCCTTTTTGCGAATCCCATTGTCACCGTATGCGCGTTCCTGATTATCACGGCAGGTTTCCTCGGGCTGCTGGCGGGGCTGGCGAGCCCGTGGGTGGCGGTGTGCTTCAACCATGCGGCCGGGTTCTTCACGATGGTCATGGTGCGCACGGCGGAGGCGGTCGCGTCCGTCAAGGTGCTGTCGCTGGAGACGGGCCCGTGGGCGTGGTGGGCGGTGGCGCTGTGGTTCGCGGCGCTCGGCGTGATTGTGGCGTGGGCCCGGCGATGCCAGCGGGCGGCGGACGGGTTGGAATGGCTGGAGGGACAGAGCGTATGAGCGTGCATATCGCGGGGATTGGCGGGGTGGGCATGAGCGCGTTGGCGCAGGTGCTGATTGATACGGGGGTGGCCGTGACGGGTTCGGACAGGCTGCTGGACACGGGCGACATGACGGGGGTGCTGGCGTGCCTCGCGGCGCAGGGCGTGCGGCTGTTCCCGCAGGACGGGCGCGGCGTGACGGCGCAGACGCGGCGACTCGTCGTCAGCACGGCGATTGAGGACGACAACCCCGAGGTCATCCGCGCTAAAGAAATGGGCCTGCCCGTCGTCCACCGCGCGACGGAGTTGGCGCACGCGCTGAAGGGGCGGCGGCTGATCGCCGTCACGGGGACGTGCGGCAAAAGCACGGTCACGGCGATGCTCGGGTGGCTGCTGGAGGGCGCGGGGTTCGACCCGACCGTCGTGAACGGCGCGGCGGTGGCGGGGTGGGACGCGGGCGGCGCGCGCGTCGGCTCCGTGCGCAAGGGCGGCGGCGAGTGGGCGGTGATCGAGGCGGACGAGTCGGACAAGTCGCTGATGGTGTTCGCGCCCGAGCACGCTGTCATCACCAACGCTTCCGCCGACCACTTCGGGCTGGACGAGACGCAGGATCTGTTCGCCGCGTTCAAGGCGCGTGTGCCGGGCGTGGTGGTGGATGGGCGGGAAGAAGTTCGAGAGTTCGAAAGTTCGGAAGTTCGGGAGTTCGAGCGATCGAGGGTTCGAGAGTGCAGAAATTCTGAAACGCTAAGCATACGCTTGGAGGGCTGGGACGGATACTTCACGTTTGAGGGCGTTGAGTATCGCGTGCCGATGCCCGGCCGCCACAACGTCCACAACGCCTATCACGCCGTGCGCATGGCGCGCGCCTTGGGCGCAGATGCGGATTGCCTCGCGGCGACGCTTCGCGGCTTCGGGGGCGTGGAGCGGCGTATGCAGCGCGTCGGGGCGTGCGGCGGCGCGGCGGTGATTGACGATTACGCGCACAACCCCGAGAAACTGGCGGCCGCGTGGGCGACGCTCGCGGATGCGTTCACGGGCGGGGTTTGCGCGGTGTGGCGGCCGCACGGGTTCGCGCCGCTGCGCAAGATGCTGGACGGTTTGACGGCGGTGTTCGCGCATGCGTGCCGTCCGCAGGACACGCTGCTGCTCTTGCCCGTCTATGACGCGGGCGGCACGGCGGACAGAAGCGTCACGAGCGCGGATTTGGCTTCCCGTCTGGCGGCAAAAAATGTTAATGTGTTTCTTTGCGATTCGCTGGAGGAGGCCGAGGCGCGGATGCGCAGGGCAGGTGACTCGGGCGCGGGTGCGCTGGTCACGTTCGGCGCGCGCGACCCCGGGTTGCCGAGGCTGGCGAAACGGTTGGGAAAGGGAGGTTGACATGAAGAAGACGTTGATGATGCTGGCGATGGGGCTGGCGGTCGTCTGCGCTCAGGCGCAGTCGTGGAAAAAGACGGAGGCGGACGCGCCTGTGAAGACCAAGGGCTGGGTCGAGAACTTCGAGCAGGCGAAGGCGGAGGCGGCCGCGTTCAAGCAGCCGATCTTCGCGTTCTTCACGGGCAGCGACTGGTGCGGCTGGTGCATGAAACTGAAAGAGGAGGCGCTCGACACCAAGGCGTTCGCGAAGTTCGCGGCGGACAACCTCATCCTGTTCGAGGCGGATTACCCGCGCGGGAAACAGCAGCCGGAGAAAATCAAGAAGCAGAACGAGGAGTTGAAAAGCACCTACGGCATACGCGGCTATCCCACGGTGTTCCTGCTCGACGCGGAGGGCAAGAGCATCGGGCAGACGGGCTACAAGGAAGGCGGCGCGGATGCGTATGTGAAGCACCTCAAGGAACTGCTCGCCAAGGCCGGGGTCGAGACCGCCGACAAGCCTGATGCCGCCAAGCCGCTCTCCCCGTATGAGAAGATGAAGGCGGAGAAGGATGCCAAGGCGAAATAGGGAATGGCGACTTTTGACTATCCGATAGGGCAGGTGCTGCTCGGGAACCGCGATGATGTCGTGCAAGCGCACGAGCGGTTCCACGCGCAAGCCATCGACGAGACAAAACTCTGCGAGGGCGCGGCGGGGTTTTCGGCGCGGCGCACAGGGCTGGCGCGGGAGATGTCCGTGGTCGGCCCCGGCACGTTCTACGGCAAGGCCCAGCGCACCATCACGTTCGCCCCGTCGCGCGAGGCGGGCTGGTGGATCGAGCGTGCGGATTTGCGCGAGCAGCTGGGCACGCTCGTCTCCGTCCGCAACGTGTGGACCTCCGCGCGGAACATCGTCCTGCGCAGCGGCAACCCGCACAACTACCTGCGCATGGTCGAGCATATCGTCGCGCTGCGCCTCGGCATGGGCATCGACGACCTCACCATCCGCGTGGACTCCGGCGACCCGCCGCTCTTCGACCGCAGCAGCATGGATCTGGTGGAGGCGATCGACAAGGCGCACGTCATCGAGCGCGACGCGCCCGCGACGTTCGTGGCCGTCAAAGAACCCGTGACCTTCGGCGGCGGCCGCGGCGATTTCCTCACCTTCCTCCCGCCCGAGGACGGCGAGAAGAAGCTGCGCATCGACTGCGCGATCGACTTCGCCTCCGTCATCGGCCAGCAGCGCATCGTGTTCGACGTGACCCCCGAGACCTTCCGCTACGGCGCGTTCGCGCGGACGAACGCCACGCACCGCCAGATGTTGCTGGCCAAGACCGTCGGCATCATCTTCGCGGACATGCGCAACCTCGGCTACACGAAAGAGAACATCCTCATCCACGGCCGCAACAAATTCTACAACGCCCCGCGCTTCGTGCAGGAGACGGGCGGCAAGGCGCTCGAGCCCGTGTGGCACCGCGCTACGCTCGACCTGCTCGCCGCTCTCGCGCTCATCGACAAGGGGCGCCTCGTCGGCCGCGTCGTCTCCTACCGCGCCGGTCACACCCTCGACGTCCGCGCCGTGACGCAGCTCTACCTGCACGACCTGCTGGAAAAAGTGTAGCGCCTTTTAAATGACGATACACGTTCGAGGAGTCCGGGAGGGGCGCCGCCTTTCTCATTTGCTACCGCCATTTTCCACTTGCATTTTCTGGGAAAAGGTTTATCTTTAACGGCGTGTTAAATTGCTGTAAAGGAGTGTACAACGGATGAAAACGTGGATTGCGGTGTTCGCGCTGGCCGCGGGGCTGGCGCAGGGGGCGGTGAGGCTGCCGAATATCTTCGGGGATAACATGGTTCTGCAACAGGGGCAGGCCGTGCCGGTATGGGGCTGGGCGGAGCCGGGAGAGCAGGTGACCGTCGAGTTCGCGGGGCAGAAAAAACAGGCGACCGCGAAGGCGGACGGTGCGTGGCGGGTGACGCTGGACGCGCTGGCGGCCTCGGCGGAGCCGCGGGTGTTCAAGGTGTCGGGCGCGAACACGCTCGAGCTCAGGAACGTCGTGGTGGGCGAGGTGTGGTTCGCGTCGGGACAGTCGAACATGGAGTGGACGGTGGCGGGCGCGAACAATGCGCAGCAGGAGAAGGAGAACGCGAAGTTCCCGATGATCCGCCATTTCAAGGCGCCGAAGGTGATCAAGTCCGAGCCGCAGGCGGACATCAACGCGAAGTGGGAGGTGACGTCGCCGGACACGGTCATGAACCAGTCGGCGGTGGCGTATTTCTTCGGTCGGCGGCTGCATGAGGCGCTGGGCGTCCCCGTGGGGCTGATCAACTGCTCGTGGGGCGGCACGCGCATCGAGCCGTGGACGCCACCGTGCGGGTTCGAGGGGCTGCCCGCGCTGGAGGGCATCCGTAACCGCGTGGCCATGGCGACGCCCGGCAACCCCGCGCATCAGGAGGCGCTCGCGAAGTACGTGGAGGCGATGGGCGCGTGGGTCGCGGACGCGCAGGGGAGGGCGGCGGCGAAGAAGGCGCTGGAGGCCGCGCCGCCGGAGTTCCCGAAGAACCTGCTGCTGCCGCAGGCGCCCGGCAACAATCAGGAGCCGACGGTGCTGTACAACGGCATGGTGTCGGGGCTGGTGCCGTTCGCGATCAAGGGCGCGATCTGGTATCAGGGCTGCTCGAACAACGGCGAGGGGATGCTGTACCTCGAGAAGACGAAGGCGCTCGTGAGCGGCTGGCGGCAGGTGTGGGGGCAGGGCGATTTCCCGTACTACCTCGTGCAGCTCGCGCCGTTCAACTACGGGGCCAACCGCGCCACCCACCTGCCGGGCATCTGGGAGGCGCAGGCCGCCGTGCCGGCCGCCATCCCGAACACCGGCTACGCCGTTATCAACGACATCGGCAACGTCAAGGACATCCACCCGCAGAACAAGCAGGACGTGGGGCTGCGCCTCGCGAATCAGGCGCTGAACAAGACCTACGGCAAGGCGGATATGATATGGTCGGGGCCGGTGTACAAGTCGTTCGCCATGGAGGGCGCGAAGATGCGCGTCACCTTCGACCACGCGCAGGGGCTGAAGACGCGCGACGGCAAGGCGCCGGACTGGTTCGAGCTGTGCGGGCAGGACGGGATGTTCAAGCCCGCCGTCGCGGCGATCGACGGCGCGTCCGTGGTGCTGTCGCACGCGGACATCGACGCGCCGCTGGCGATGCGCTTCGCGTGGGACCAGTGCGCGGAGCCGAACCTCGTGAACGGCGCGGGCCTCCCGGCGGGCGCGTTCCGTTGCGGCGACACACCGAAGCTGGACGGCGTGATGGCGTCGGACGTGCTGAAGGGCTTCCGCAAGGTGTATGAGATCGACCTGCCCGCGAACGGCAACTTCGGGCAGTCCGCGCCGAAGTACGCGGTGGACAACAGCGCGGGCGCGGGCGATTTCGCGAAGGTCGCGTATGTGCTGCAACTGGAGGACAACGGCGGCGGCATCGCGTATGTCGCGGCGACGATGGACGCGTTCACGAAGGACGCCAAGCGGCTGGGCATCCCCTATCAGGGCAGCGGCATCCGCCACCAGACCAAGGTGGCCAACCTGACCGTGCGCGCCAACGTCGAGGGTGTCCCCGCGCTCGACAACAGCGACGGCGGCAACATCGAGTTCTGGGCGACGAACTACGGCCCCAAGAACGCGCTCGGGCTGCCGGGCGCGAACAACGGCAAATATGATTTCGGCGACGACCCCGCGGGCGACGGCAACTATGGCTGTATGCAGGTGCATTCATGGAAAGACAAGGTGACGCTCCTTGCGTACAACAAATTCAACGGCGGCGACCCCTGCGACATCGGCATCGGCAACAACACCAAAGGCGAGCATCCCGACTACACCTTCATGAGCAACGGCAACGACTACAAGACGCGCCGCCTGACCGTGCTGGTGAAGTAATGTGCGTAACCGTATACCGCTCGGAAACACAGTGTTGTCCGTGCGATTAAAGATGGTGGCGGGTGAGGGCCACGATCCCCCGACCTGCGGATTATGATACTTGTGAAAACCTCATTTTTTACTGGCATTTTTCACTACGTTGGTTTTTCGTTGGCTTTTCGCTTTCGCTTTGGCATTATCGAGAAGAAGGCCGCGCCGTCGCCGGGGAGAGCGAGGGCGCGGTAGTGCCTGAAGAATACGGCCGTTCCGTGATGGCCCATCTCGGCGGCGATATGCGCGGCGTCTTTCTCTAGCTCGTAGGCGTATGTGGCGAAGCTGTGGCGCATCACGTCAGGCTGCCATTCGCGTATCCCGGCCACCGAGCGTATCTCGGATATGAGCCGCTGGTGGCGGCGGGGTGATAGCGCGGCTATCCTGTCCGCCGGATGGTGCGCTGCAAGCCACTCGGCAAGGTTTGGGCGGATGCGGATGGTGCGTGCGTCGGAGGTCTTTGTTTCCGCGCCAGTGAGCATGATGTAGCCGCTCTCGGTGCGTATGGAGGCGGCGGTCATGCGGTGAAGCTCGCCGGGACGGATGCCCGCGAACAGGCCGAGGGCTAGGTATGGGACAGCCTCGGGGTGTTCGGCTTCGGCGGTGCGGAGCAGGGCTTCGGCTTGGGCCACCGCGAGGATGTGCTTCGGCGGCTCGG
>Ga0082212_10001412_pt1 | contig 35400 bp, 18 predicted proteins | sample TergutNt197P3_FD_71548 | JGI IMG/M metagenome (GOLD analysis project Ga0082212, IMG submission 71548) | Neocapritermes taracua P3 segment gut microbial communities from Petit-Saut dam, French Guiana - Nt197 P3 | ecosystem: Host-associated > Arthropoda: Insects > Digestive system > Gut ...
AAAACAAATAGATTTATAAAATTATTTGAAAAAATATTGCAATCAATTATAGTAAATTATATAAAACTGTTGACAATAATATTAAAGTATGATATAATACATATAAACTAAAATATAAGAGCAGTGCAATATTTAAAACAATAAATCGTTGTAGTTGGCAATTTGTTGTTTTTTCGGTTCTTTGCGCGAAGTCTTGCAATTTACTTAGAACGTTGGAAGCGTTCTATTTATGAAGAGTAAATGCAGGGCTTTTTGCTTTTACTATTACAAACAGTATAGCATAGAAATAAAAATTTATCAAGGAAAAAATTGTCTAAATTAAAAACTTTTGTTCGTTTTATGTTTTTTCATGCAATGCTGTCTTTACCATACACTCCGTCTTATAACAGGCTATGCCTATCTTATAAACAGGCTTGCTATTTTTTATACCGGCGTAATATTTTTGCTTATCAATCTGTTTTAACGCTTCGTTTGATTTTTTTTCTAATTCGCTTATATCAGCGGATTTTTTAAATTCCAGAACAGCGTTAAAAGTGTCGCCCTCTATAAGTAAATCGTACCGTCCGAATCCGCTTTCTTTATTTGATGTGCATTTAAATCTGACACCCAACGCCATGCCGAATAAAAATACGTGATATATTTTTTCAGGCTCATTTTTATCCGTATCGAAACAGGATAGACGATAATCAATAAAATCTTTGAGCTGTATGCTGAAATCCTCAGTATCCGAAATGTTTTTGAATATATCACGCAAATCTACGCTAGGCACTTCAACGACAAATTCTAATATAAAATCGCGCCATACGCTCTGCAACTCTAAATTCGGCATATAGATTTTATAAGTCGCCGACTGAATGTCCGTTTGTTTTTCTTCTATATCATAAGTAAGATACCCCGCTTGAATTGCCAGCGAATAAAATTGAGAATCCGCAAGATTAGCAGACGCAATATTTTTCAAAGATAACCGAGGCTGCAATTCTGTTATAATAAAAGAATTTAGGTTTTCAATCATTTCTAACAGCCCGTCGGCGCGCCTCTTGTTAATCAGATTAATTAACATATCCAAAGTGCCGCTTTTAGCCCAATAATTATCAAGTTTTCCGTAGTACAGATAAGACATAACCGAAAAGATATTATACAGTTTTTCTTTTCCGACTCTCGTATTATTATACCAGTCCCTTACTTCACCCAATTCTTCCGGAGTCAGAAGTTCCCGCGATTCGTCCTCTGTAAGCGAAAAATCCCTGTCATACACGCCGCTCGTAAAAACATCGTAAACCGCCAGATTATTCAGCCCGCTGAACATGCTTTCTTTTGATATCCGCGTGACACCCGTTAGTATGCCTTTTTTCAAGGAATCATTGTCTTTTAACGCTGATTCAAATACTTCCGTAATCCATCTTCTAAGATTCTCATATTCGGCTGAATACACGTTATCCATTAATATTTTATCGTATTCGTCAATTAGAATATACGGTTTTACGCCATACACGGCATGAAGATTCTGCGTCAAATATAAAAGAGCGTTAGCATTATAATTATCTTTATCATCAAAATAAGATGTCAGCTTATAATCAATTTCATCTTTTTGCAGATAATAATCCGCATTATTTTTTATCATAAATTTAAGATGTTCTTTGCAGTTAGATATTTTTAATTCTCTGAAATTCAGATATATAACTGGGGATTTATTTATTTGATTAAATACAGGACTGTTTTCTATATATAATCCTTTGAATAAATCCATTGTACTTTGTTTACAGTCCAAAAATGCCGCCAGTGTATTTATATTTAACGATTTTCCCGTTCTCCGCGGTCTTGTAAACAACAGGACGTCGCTGGAATCCTGTAATACGTGTTCTATGAACATAGTTTTATCTACGTATAAACTACTGTTATTGATAAAATTAGCAAATTTGCTTGACGATACGTTTATGTTATCTTTTTGTCCTACGTACATATCTTATCACCTCATTTTTTAATATCATACATACAACAAATGCGTATGAGTTATATGTACACGTTGTATGTATAAACACTACACATGCGCCCAATTAGATAAAAATTGATTTATACATTCATTTAATGAAATGCCCATTTCGCCGCATTTTTTCTGTGCTTCGGCATACACGGACGGAGTTACAAGTAAATTTATTCTTTTGCTTCTTGTTTCCGATTTCGGTTTTGGGACGATATTCATATTTTCCCTCGATACATTTTCATCGCCTGAGTTTTCCTGAGAATCAGAAATCATTGTTCCCACAATACTTTGCTTTCTTTTATTTTCTCTTTCAGCCAATCCCATTAATTTATACCTCGCTTTCGCATATTAAATCAGCTATTTTCATATATTCAACGGCAATTTCGCTTGACGGGTTTTGTTCTATAACTGATAATCCGTCGTATATGCCTTTTTTGGCAAGCGCAAGTTTTTTTACGACGCCTAAAACGTTGAACTTCTTTTGCAGTTCCTGCAAAATTTCGTTATCGTCTTTTATTCTCATTTCATATAAAGTAGCTATAATGCCCAGATTTTTTAATTCGGGGTTTATCAATTCTTGTATCTCCGCAATAGTATCTTCAAGCTGCGTTAATCCCCTGTACGCAAGATAATCAGTTTTCACGGGTATCATAACTCCGTCGGCGCACGATAAAGCGTTGATTGTAAGAATACTAAGCTGCGGGGGGCAGTCAATAAGTATATAATCATAATCTTTTTTGACAGGGGATAAAGCCCTGTCTAAAATTTTTTCTCTGCTTGCTCTTGTCATCATTTCCATTTCGATTTGCGCGAGGTCGATGATAGACGTTACTATATCCAAATTCGGTTTAAGTTTGTGTACGCACTCCGCGATAGGTTTGCTATTTTTCTTTAATGCCCACACAATATTATTTTCAATATCCAGCGGTTCAATTCCCACGGAGATTGTGAGGCTTGCCTGACTGTCAAAATCTATCAGCAGAACTTTCTTTCCTTTGGTCGAAAGCGCGACGCCTAAATTATGAACGCAGGTCGTTTTAGCAACTCCGCCTTTTTGGTTTGCTACAGCTATAACCATGATTAAAACCCTTTCTTTGCATACATACAACTTATACATATACATTATACGTATGTGTTATATGTATAATATCATATTTATTCGGATTTGTCAAGCTGTTCTCTAAATTTTTTAACATAGGTATAAAACGTAGGTTTTTTCATGCCCAACAGCTTCATGCACTCAAACGGGCGAAGCTCTCCGTCCATGACTTTCTTGTATTCGCTCGAGAACTTTTTGAAATCAATCACTTCCGGTCTGCCGTATTTATCCCATTCGCCGCGGTCTTTCATCGCCTGTATGCCCTCGCGCTGTCTCTTTTCTCGCTTTAACATTTCGGCGTGCGCAAAAGTCGCGTACATTTCTATCAGCATATTATTTATCGTTTCCATTATCATATTTGCCATCGAATTATCCATCGCAGAATAATCCACAAGCGTCGTCGGGATTTCCAGAATCATAAGCCGGACGCCTAAACTTTTAAAGTGCTGTAACTCTTTCAGAGTGTCTTCTTTGCTGCGTCCTAATCTGTCAAGTTCAGATATGATTATAATATCGCCTTGCTTTTTTGCCATGCGCTTTAGCGTTATATAATCGGGGCGGTTGAAGTTTTTGCCGGTTTGCTGGTCGGTGAACATTTCATCAAGCGTCAGGTTATTTTTTTCGCAGAAGTCGTTTATTGCCGTTATGCCTCTGTCAAGGTGCTGTTCGGTTGTGCTTGTTCTGTGGTAGCCGTATATAGCCATAATATATACCTCTTAAATTAATTTTTGGCAGTATTATATCACAACAGTATAAAAAAGTCAAGACCGGAAATATACCGGTCTAAAAATATGTCAAAATAGATTTATATACTAAAATGCTTGGGTAACTGTGGCAGTCTAAAAAGGTACACTTTTGTATATACAAAAATTTCCATTATATTCACAATTATTTTATAAAATCCGAATACAATGAAAATATGAAAACCATTAAATATAATCTGCTTTTCGGGCTGTAAATTAAATTATTTTAAAATATTTTATTTTCTGCGTTTACTTTCTTTTATTTAATTGCTCTATATATTTATGTTAGCAGCTAACTAAACAAAAATATTTTTAATTTATTTAATCGAAAGGAAATTTTATTATGGCATTCACTCTTTTAGACCCAAGTTCAACCTCAAAATTAAATCGTTTTGACATTCCTGCGCTTAGTAGTACTCACTATACAGATATGAATCTAAATTATACGTGTATTCCTAATCCTAATAATCCCGAAAAATGGATATACAGCAATTTTGTTGAAAAAATCGAGGATAAAAAATATTTTGGCGACAATAATTTAAAGGACAGTTCAAATAATAAAATAGGAAACGTATGTTTAAACCAACAAAAAATATCTGCAGGCACGCATCAAATATTCTTCTCTTACGGATTCACCAAAGCATCATTACCCGCTAATTCATACTTTGGCATTCAGTTATATAACAACGGCGCAAGCGATGTAACATATACTGAATTTAACCGCGGTTACGGCTTTAACGGCACCGGTACCGGTCAGTTAGGACCATGGGAGGCGGTAGCAGGAAAAACAGTGCATAACTTTTTGACAAATACGTCTCAAAGCACCAGAACTATAAAAAGTAACAAGTCAATATGGCTTCCCGAAGATTTATATGCCCTGAAGTCCGGCTCCAATATAGTATCGGGGTTAATAAAATTCTCTGTAACCGGAAGTGTGATAGTTTCGACATATATGTACAGCGACATATCAAAGATAGACGGTAGCGCAACGATATATCCACATCCTTTAAATACTTCAGATATAGCCAAACAATATTCAGGAATCGCGAACGGAATTAAGTACAAAGCAAGTATAACATTAGACGCGAAAGATATGCCTTTATATGAAGGCGAACGAGATGCAAATAACAATATTAAGAAATCTTTACGTATACAAACCTGCAAGGCTTCCATTTCAAACTTGAAAATTGATGGAACGTCTGCTAGTACAGATTTAAGACCTATCACTCTGGCTAATCCTTCGTCCACAATTATTTCGTCCACAAGTCCCAATCAAAATTTAGGAAATTGGGGATTTCCTTATGAATTTGATGTTACGTTAAAAAATACGTCAGAATCTACCAAAAAAATTTGTGGATACGTCAGAACAGACTCCGCCGGAACCGTAAAAAATTATGAATTATTTCCTGTTATTAATTCAGGAAATACCACATATTATACAGTGCTGCAATCTGTTACTTCGGCAACTGTTTACAATAGCTGGAAATTTTTCGAAAAAGAATTAAAAAAAGATGAAATGTTTAATAGTACTTTTACGTTTGTAAACGGTACAAACGGCACGGCAAGCAACAGTTTGTTTTTCAGATTATATTAATATCAGATTTTATATGACCTTTTAATTGCCCGCCAAATTAAAAACATGTGTGCAAGGGTAAATTAGCTTACCCCTGCACACATATATATATAAATAAATAATTCAGTGAGGTAAAATGCCATGAAAAAAATTTTAACTCCTACGCTCGCGTTAATCTCAGCGTTTATACTTGCAATTGCTTTCGTACCGTCAACTGCGGCAGTCAATATTCCAGTCAATACTTTTATAGCCATAAGCGCGGGAAGCCGCCATAATTTAGTAGTAAAAAGCGACGGTAGCCTCTGGGCTTGGGGCAATAATTCTGACGGGCAGCTCGGCGACGGCACATTCGGAGATTTTTATGGTTATGAGTTGCCTCCCGTGAAAGTTATGGACGACGTAGCGGCGGTCAGCGCGGGAACCGACCATAGCATGGCAATAAAAAGCGACGGCAGCCTTTGGGCTTGGGGCAATAATTTCAGCGGGCAAATCGGCGACGGCACTATATCACAATATGAATATGACGATGACTGGAATAGAATATCAGTAATAAATGCTAAATACACACCAGTGAAAGTCATGGAAGACGTAACGGCGGTCAGCGCGGGAGCTAATCACAGCATGGCAATAAAAAGCGACGGCAGCCTTTGGGCTTGGGGAGATAATTACTACGGACAAATCGGCGATGGTACGGCAAAACAAAGATTGACGCCCGTGAAAGTCATGGACAATGTAGTAGCAATCAGCGCGGGAAGTTGGCATAGCTTCGCGATAAAAAGCGACGGCAGCCTCTGGGCCTGGGGACTTAATTCTGAAGGACAACTCGGCAACGGTAAAGTTGATGAAGCTTATTTAGAGCTTATGATTAAAGTAACCCCAATAAAAATCATGGACGACACTATAGCGGTCAGTGCAGGCTGGCTTCATAGCCTCGCAATAAAAAGCGATGGCAGCCTCTGGGCTTGGGGATATAACGACAACGGACAAATCGGCGACGGCACTATTAATGAATATTTTTACTATTCCGATTACCTTGACAAAGCAAAGCCAATAAAAATCATGGACAACGCTGTAGCCGTCAGCGCAGGCTATAGATATAGCACAGCAATAAAAAGCGACGGCAGCCTTTGGTGCTGGGGTATTTCTAACCCTCCGGCAAGTATCGACGGCAGAGTTTTGGGAGATTTCAAATTAAAACCTTTCAAAGCTATGGAAAATATAGCAACAGTCAGCGCGGGCAGTGAAGAAGGCATGGCAATAAAAAACGACGGCAGTTTATGGGTATGGGGCAATAATTTTTCCCTGAAACCGGAGAAAATGACAAGCGATTTAAGAATTCCTGTGCCCAAAGTCGGCGACATACTCGGCGAAGTGAAACACACAGACATAGTGGCATACATCAATGGTGAGGCAATACCTACGCACAATGTCAACAATGATACTTACGTCGTCGTAGAGGACTTGAAAAATTACGGATTTGCCGTAGACTGGGACGGAAAGGAAAGGACGTTGAATATCGTAGGATTTAATAAGAATAGGAAAGTTACGCCAATGCCGCTGCCGCAAGAAAACATCAAAACCGGCACGTTTAAATGCCACTATGTTTACACAGATATAAAAACATATATTTCCGGCGAATTGGTCGAGAGTTATAATATAAACGGGCAGACTTTGATTGATTTCGAGTTGTTAAAAGCATACGGCACAGTCACATGGGACGGCGAAAAAAGAGAATTAAGGCTTGTAGAGAAATGAAATTAAGAAAGTAAACGCCGGTTAAAAAATTTTTTAGATATAACAAACGGAGATAATATTCATGAAAAAAAGAATTGCGGTTTTTATTATGACGTCGCTGACAATGCTAATATTAATTTCTTGCGGCGGCGATACGCCGGATTCTTCTCGGAATAATCAAACCGGCAGGAACGCGGAAATCAAAAAACAATTACTTGCATCAATACCGGAAATGGATATATATGCCTATGCGCATAATATAGAGGGTAAAACGGTTATTGACGAAAATGCAGATGGCGGCGTATATATGCTTGGTTTAGCCGATATATATTTGGAAGCGGGAGACAACGAGCCTTTGCGGTTATATGAACGTTCTCTGGCAAGGAGCGAGTTTAGATTTTATTACGGCAGTTTTTTTGGCGATAATCACAACTATATAATCTTGATTGATTACGAACACGGCGGACACGGCGGCGGTTCTGAAAGTTTTACGGCTTTTGACGGCGAAAGCTATTCTGCGATACCCGCTAAAATATTGCAATCTCCTGATTGTCAATTAACCGGTGATAAAAATGTAATCGTAACATGGGATAAATGGAGTTTTGAGATTTTTTTTAATCTATTAAAAGAAGCATATAATACCGGAAATATTTTTACTGTAGAGGACGGAAATTTTGTCGAATATTTCTACATCGGTATTCATGATTTATTTGACGAGACAAAAACAAACGGGCAATATACGTTATGTTTTAAACTGGACTATGTCATAGAAAACGGGGAGATATGCGTCGGTGCGGTAAATTTCGTTGAAAATGAAGAATATTACAAAGTTTATTAGAAGTTGGGGGAGAAATCGTCATGAAAAAAAGAATAATATATATTTTGCTGCTTGCTGCTTTGGTTGTTGCTGCGCTGAATGTTTCAGCCGAGCCTATAAAATCCGGCGCGGGCAATATAAATATAATAGAAATCGCTTCCGGATTTGATTACGATATTGTCTATCCGTTCAACAGCGGATTGGCAGTAGTAGTTAAAGACGACAAATACGGCTATGTAGACAAGATGGGTAAAGAAGTTATTCCGTGCGTCTATGACTGGGATTATTACGTCCAGCACATAGAGAATATAAATGGAATTTTTATCATTGATAATTTAATACGCGTATATAAAGACGGCAAATGGGGTTTTATAGATAAAACCGGAAAAGAGATTTCGCCTTGCATATATGAGAAAGTCGGCAATTTCACAGAAGGTCTGGCGGTCGCAATTACGGCGGAGACCGGCAAATGGGGCAAATACGGCTATGTAGACAAGACCGGTAAAGAAGTTATTCCGTGCATCTATGACGAGGCGCATGATTTCAGTGACGGATTAGGACACGTGCGAAAGGGTCAGTGGGGTTATATAGATAAAACAGGCAGAGAAATTTTACCTTTCAAGTATTCTTCTTATCCGTTCAGCGACGGTTTGGCGCAGGTTTATACTTATGAGTATCCGGCAAAAACCGGGCTGAACGGTTACATGAATAAAACAGGCGAAGAAGTGATACCGCCTAAATATTATAACGCCGCTCCTTTCAGCGAGGGATTTGCCGCCGTTGAAATCGGATATTGGGCTTATATAGACAAAACGGGCAATGAAATTACGCCTTATATTTATAGGATTGCTTATCCGTTCAAAGACGGCCTAGCATCGGTAATGAGAAAAGATAAATGGGGACTCATAGACACAACCGGAGAAGAGATTATTCCATGCGAATATAGTGCGGCGAAATATTATGGGAATGGATTATTTTGTGTGAGAAAAGGCGGTACAACAGGTTTGATAGACAAAAATAATAAAGAGGTTGTTCCGTTTGGCGTATATAGTGGTATTGATGCGCCATATGATGAATTTTGTAATATGTCGCTTGTGACTTCAGCAGAGACCGGCAAATACGGCTATATAGACAAAACGGGAAAAGAAATAATCCCCTGTATCTATGACTTTGCGGATGGTTTCAGCGAAGGATTATCAAGAGTAAAAACAGGAAACAAATGGGGGTATATAGACGAAACTGGGAAAGAAGCCGTGCCGTTGATTTATGACAGCGCAGACGATTTCAGCGAAGGATTCGGGTGTGTGCAAAAAGGCGGGAAAATGGGATATGTAGACAAAATGGGGAAAGAAGCCGTTCCATTGATTTATGACAGTGATGATGATTATTGGAGGCATAAATTCAGCGAAGGATTTGCGTGGATAAAAAAAGACGGTAAATTTGTGTTATTGCAAATCATGAGAGTGGGAGACGTACTGGGAGACGTAAAATACACCGATATAGTTGCATTCATCAACGGTCACGCAATTCCCAGCCACAATATAAACGGTTATACTTATATATGCGTTGAGGATTTGATGAGGTATGGATTTGCCGTTGACTGGGACTACAACGCAAAGATGCTGAACGTCGAATGGAAAAATAAGAAGTTTGAACCAATAAAAGTAAAAAAAGAAACCGGCCTGACAGGTACGTTCAAGTGCAATTATTATTACACTAACATAAAAACATACTTATCAGGCACGGAAGTCCCGAGCTATAACATCAATGGTGAAACGCTCATACACTTTGATTTACTTGAACAATACGGCACTGTTGTATGGGACGGAAAGGCGAGAACAATTTCTCTCCTTTTGTGAAAATTAAATTGCCTTTTTCGTCATATACAGTCTTGGCGGCTGTCGTTGTCCTAACGTAGTTAACCGCCTGGTAAAAGTTTAAGCCGGTGATAAGTTCGGTTCCGGCGCTGTTTTTTACTTTATTTGAAAATTTTATTTACGAAAAATTTTTATTCTTTCGTATCTTTATGTCCGTCTGTGTCAATCCCGATTTTCTTGGCGGTTGCTTTGGTTACAAAGTCAAGAATCCTCGGACTTGTCCAGCCCGACATTCCGCATACTACCCCCACCCAGTCGCCCGACAGCCCTGTGGCTCTGGCAAACAACAGTACCATTAACCCCGAGAACCCCGAAATGAACAGCTCCGATAAAATACGTTTCAATTTCATTTTTCTTGAATTTTTTACGCTGAGCAATTTCGCAAATCCCCCCGCCATAGCTAACAAAACTGCGATAATATATTCCCATATTCTATCTATATCACCCATTTAAAATTTCCCCCTGCGGCTTGTCTCTGTTGTGTTTCCTGTATATATGGCTGAATCTGACAAGTATTGTTATCAAGGCTGTATGTATTATAAATGTCACTCCCATGCTTACCCATTGACTTATGGAAATCCATTCGGAAATGGTTACAGTTACGCTGTAATCTGATATTCCCGCTACTACAAGATATCTTTCTTCCGAATTGATATTGGACGGCATCCATTTGAAATATAAATGCAGCTCTCTGTATGTTTGGCCTTCGGGCGTATAGCCTATGACTATATATCCTGTTTCCGCAGTGAATACCGTATCGCAAAACTCCGCATAGTCTAACGGTTCAAAAATAGATGTTTCATAAAAGCGTTCCGTAATCAGTTCAAGCTCATTGCCGCATAGTTTATACGCCCCGGCGTAAACCTGATATAGCCTGTCGATAAATTCGACGGCTACGCGAATATTGTCTTCGGCTATCGTCCACTCGTTCTCCGCTTCGAAATCAGCCGCCGCAGACAGGACGTTAACATGATTTACCACCTCGTCGTATTTTTCCATCAGTAAAGCGTTTTGGATTTCATTAGTCAAGAATCTGAAAAAGACAGCGTTGAAAATAAGAAATAAAATAGGAAGCAGCATAAGATACTTTTGTTTTTTATGTATCAGAAAAGCCATTTTTATCACCTCGTTTAAATTTGATTAATAATTAAAGATTAAAATAATATATAAAAGTAAACATAACAAAGGAGAAGAATTTATGAAAAAAAGATTATTATATGTGCTGCTGGCGACATGTTTTATTATTTCCGCATTAAATATCGGTGCGTCCGCAAGGTTGTTAGGCCGTCCTTACATATATGCGAATGAAAATGCAGGAACAATATTGGGGCAATATTATTCGACGGATATAAGAGCGTTTCTGAATTACAAACCCATAGAGTCATATAACATCGGGGGAAGGACGCTGATTTGTATAGAAGACTTCAGCGATTACGGCTTTACTGCATTTTGGGACCCAACAATCAGACTGGTTGAAGCGGACCCAATCAAGCCGTATCCGTCAGACGAAGGGGAAAAAGATTTCGGTAATCTGGAAAAAACCGCACAAGGGGGTGATTATTACAAGACTGATATAATCGCGTTTGTGAACGGCAAAAATATAGACGCATATAACATCGGAGGAAGAACGCTGATTTGTATAGAGGACTTGAAATACTGCGGGTTTGACGTATACTGGGACGGAGAGAACAGGACGATAGCGGCGAATATACAAGCAATTCCGGACAGGGATTTTAGTCAGGCGGAAAGAATGATGAGAGCCTACGACGAAGAAGGGCGTACTCTTGTGAGCGTAAAACCTCCCTATCTTTCCAATATGGATACCGATGAATTTAGTCCGGCAAGGCCTGGAATTGACGAAAATGAAATATATGAGTCTAAGCCCAAAATGGGTGTATTTTTTGTTTTTCGAGTTCCGGCCGAACTGGATTATGACACTGTTATGACTGTTTCCAGCAAAAAATATTTTCCTATATTCAACGAATATGACGAAGATGTATCTGATGATTTTAATTACTTTATTTGGTTCGACCCTGAAACTGACGTCTACAGCACATATACGATTTTTATATTATTTATAGAATTAAAACCAGAAATTTTCAATAATATACAAGAAGAGAATATCGATAATCCTTGGCTTGCAAGACAATATTCTGAATATGTAAAAATATATATGCCCGGAAATATATTTAAAGGTATGTCTCCGAGTTTCGATTACTATCTTCAGGGTAGAATTATACTTCGCTACGATTTAGAAAGTATGTACGGTTATCCTTCGTATGATTAATTTGTTGCGTCGGCGGGCATAGAAAGCAATCTTTGCCCGCCGACGCTCAGAATCCCCGTTTGTATTTGTAACAGATTACGTCAAACTGAAATATATTACATGCCCGGCTGGACCCATAGTACTATTTGTGCCTACTATATATTGGAAAAAACCTTTCAAAATATAAAAGAGAAACAATTATATAAAAAGTAAACATAAAAAAGTCTGCGCAAAATATTTTTGTGCAGACTTGAAAAGATTTATAAAAAAATAATTTGTTTATCCAATCACAAGGCGTAATTCCCGCGCCTTGCCGTCCCATGAGATTTTGCCGTACCGCTCAAGTAAATCAAAGTGTATAAGCGTCTGCCCGTTTATATTATAGCTCGCAACTTCCACGCCTGATAAATATGTCCTGATGTCTGTATAATAATAGTTACACTTGAACGTGCCGTTGGGGACAGTCTCTTTCTCTACTTTCATGGGCTTGACCGCCGAACCCTTCCACTCCGCTTTCAAAGTCCGCGCCTTGCCGTCCCAGTCTACGGCAAATCCGTAATTCTTCAGGTCCTCAACTACGACGTAAGTATTGTTGCTGATGTTGTGCGTCGGGATTGCGTTACCGTTGATGTACGCGATTATGTCTGTGTGTTTCACGTCGCCTATAGCAGTTCCGATTCGTATAAGAGGAGTTTTCCCGATTCTGACTCCTTGCATCACAATTTCGGGCGAATCGGAAAAAGTGTTGTTTGAATCTATCCCAAGTTGACCGTCTTCATTTTTACCCCACGCTATGAGCGTCCCGTCTGTTTTGACCGCCAATGTATATTGCTTTCCCGCCGATACAAAGGTTATATCATTATTTATTTTAATGGGTTCGGCTTGGTCGCGGTATTCTATAATCCTATAATACGGCATTTTTGAATATCTTTCATATACGCTGTACTCACCGTTACCGAGAGCTCCGTATTCATTGCTTCCGAAAGCCCATAAGCTGCTGTCTTTCCGTAATATCATGACATGGGAATATTCAGCGGAGATATATACTGCGCCTTCAAAAATTTTAGAAAAAACAATCTCATCTTTGTTTATATCGTTTCTTATAGTAACATTGGCCGCGTATATATTTCCGTTTCTGTCAAGCGCGTACATAGCGTATTCGTAATTATACTGAAAATAGTCGTCGTCATATATAAAATAATCGGTAACGTTAGGTATATTACTTACAAGCGCAATATAGCAATAGTCTCCCTCCGCGATTTTTACGGGTTCTTTACCTAAATACGAACCGAAAGCCCATATCTCTCCGTCTGTTGTCACAACAGCATGAAGGCCTCTATGAATATTTGAAGAAAACGACACTACATTTCCCATAATTTTCACGGGGATTGCCGAAGAAACGGTAACTTGCTCAGGAAACGAACCCGTTGAATTTTTTTCATAATACGACCAACTACCCCAAAACCATAGCGTGCAGTCGTCTTTTATCGCAAAAGCCGCTGAACCTGCCGTATATACAGATTGAACTTCGTCCATTATTTTCACCGGCAAGGGTACGCAGGGAAGCGTTACCTTTTCGTCAATCCCGGCGTTATTTGTAAAATACCCCAAAATTTCGCCATTTCCAATTTGTCCGGCTTCGTTATTCCCCCACCCCCACAAGCTGCCGTCAGTTTTTATCGCCATAGAATAGCTAAGGTAGTCGGCGCAAACATATTTAACGTCTTCCATGATTTTTAGCGGGCTGCCATATGTGATATATTCATTGGAATAGCCTGTTCCGAGTTGTCCGTACTTATTGCTTCCCCAAGCCCATAAAGAACCGTCTGATGTAATCGCAAGCGAATGGTCAGCACCCGCCGAAATCGTCTTAATCATTTCAACGCTGTCATATTCATTATATTTATAAGGCGTACCGTCAACAGTTTTATATGGTAACAATGGTAATAAAACCGTAAATATTAAACATATTTTTATTATTTTATATGAAAATTTCAATTTACCCAACTCCTTATAATTGTTTTTTATATTAATTTTTAGGTTAATTATAACATTTAACCTAAAATTTGTCAAGACTTTTCCGCATTCAAACACTTGTTATTTTATGAGGTTTAATGTTTTGCTGATAACTATAAAACTTGCAAAACAATGCAAAGAAAGAGAAGCCCGTCAGGGCTTCCCTCTGTATATTTTATCTGTATTTATTCATCAATCCAACTAAACAACTTACACATTCTTACAAGAACTGTAGCGGCTTGCGCTCTCGTTATCGTTCCTTTGCCCTCGAATGTCGTTTCGCTCATTCCATTCATAAGCCCTAATGCTACGGCTGTTTCAACGTGCTTTGTATATTGATTGCTGACTGTTGCGGAGTCTGTAAATCTTTCCTTTAAGTCTATCGTCTTTGATGCCTTGATACTGCAATACTCAGCCGCTTTTGCCAGCACATACGCCATTTCTTCACGGGTCATTGCTTGGTTAGGCTTGAAGTCTGCCGTACCGAGAAGCAGCAGCAGATTCGCAGATTTTGCTTTCATCACATCGTTGTAGAACCAATCGTCTGCTTTAACATCTGTATATTCCGCCGTGTCTGTTTTCGATTCAGGCAATCTCAACGCCCTCACAATCATCGTGATGAACTCCGCCCGTGTGACTTGATTTTCAGGCTCATATAAATTATTGCCCATTCCCTGAACTAATCCTTTGGATGCTGCTATCGTCACATTATTATAGTACCATGCGCTTGATTCTACGTCTGTGAAAGCCGGCGTATATCTGAATACGGCGTATTCACTGTTTGTATTGCTTAGAATTTCAACATAGCCGTTGCTGCTTTTTGTTGCGGGAGCAATATATTTATGCGGAACAAAGCTCCATGCAGAATTTTTATTTTGACGTACATATGCACCGTAATATGCAGGTTTTGCTGCATTTAATGGTATTCTGCGCTCAATATTGCCGTCAAACTGCGAAATTTCCTTAATAACATTTTCATTTGCGTCAAGCAATTCAAGTTTAAATCCTACGATAGAACTTATTGCCCCGTCAGATTTCGAGCTCACGCTGTTATCCATTATTATAACTCTGATTGATAACGGCTGAATTTTGCCTGTAGTCAGCTTTGTATAATCGGGAATTAAATTCGTAATATTTGCTGGCAGTATATACGAAGCGACAGGGCATTCAAGTATAAATTCGAATGGTTTAGCCGCCGCTTTGGTTGCATTGTTTGCCGAAACGATAGTGCTTACAGGTATGATAAACACATTATTTGGGTAGCTGCCGTTTGCGAGCTTATTCGAAGCGGCGGATAATACTATGCTTCCTTTTGAATAAAAATTACTTACGTTAATCGTAGAAGCTACACTGTTTATAAATATACTACTTGTAAAATCCTCTGTAGTAGTATTGCCTGACGGTGGATAATATGGCCCTACTGGTGGATTTATTGGAGGCGTTACTGGCGTATCGCTTATAAATCTTGCTTCAAGCGTTCTGTTTGCTGTTGCTGCAAAGCTGTATACCGCATTACTGCTGATTTTTACATTATTTTCGTACCAGCCGCTAAACGTATATTTAGCATTTGGCGTAGCAGTCAGCGTGACTCGCTCGCCTGACGCGAATGTGCCGCCGTTAAATACTGTGCCGCCTGTTCCCGCAGTCGCGATAATTGTATAAGAGCTTGAGGCGTCTGATTCAAATACAGCGAATACCCTTGCCCCGGTTTGTGTAAATTGAATAGTTTGCAATGCCGCTCCTTCAATGGGCAAATCGTTCTCCAGGTTTACTGTTTGAATTTCAACAGCATTGCCGGTTTCATCTAAGAGCGTTGCAATTATCATACCCGAATCATAGTCAACCTTTTTCATTGAACGGTTGCGTATATACAGTTCAGATTCAATTCCCGTTCCATCGGATGCTGCATCCGCACTTATCACGACGGTCGGTTCGCCTTTCTGAATCAAACTGTATATGCCTAAAGATGCCTTCGTGTCCGTATAGCTTTGCTGCACGACATGATTCCCGCCGTTCATGATTTCTGCCTCAAAGTACAGCCAAATCCCCTTGTCAGGTATTTCATCATATATGAACCCGTTAGGGTCTATGTTGTACGTGTAGAGAACATTTAAGCCGCCGTTGTCTATGCGGTCAATATCAGCTTGATTTTTTATCTTGATTGTATCTGTCAAATCCTGGCGCATAGGGTCGCTGTACACGGATATAAGAATTTCGTTGCCGTTCTCGTTTATCGGCACGCCGCTGTTATTATACAAACGGATAGATATATCCCTCTTCGCGTTGTCCGCGCGGAGCATGGTAATCTTTCCTATCGCTATATCTGGCGCTCTGAACGCAAGCGTGCTGCCGAACACCTCGGTATCGCCATTTTCATAGGCTGCCGTTATAGTATATGGAACGTCCGTGACATTGTCTCCGATACCAACGCTCACGCTTATGGACGTAACTTCGCCTTGCGGCACAATATAATCGCTCGTTGCCGTAATTCCGCCCGCCTGTACCGTTATCTGCGTTATAGCGTTTACACCCGTATTGTAAACCTCAAATAACACCGGCGCTTTGGAATAGGGTAAAACGTCCAGACTACTGTAGTCCGCCCTGTACGCGAACGTATTCTTAAACGTTGCCGTTGCTGTTGCCGTCACCGGTGTTATGCCGGGCAAATTGTCTGCAGACATAGCCATTTCCATCTTCTCATAATTTACCGTAACATTACTGCCCGCAAGTTTTACGTCGGTTATCTTTAATATATAGCCTTCATCAGCCGGAACGACGAGAAGCGGGGAACTTAAAGCCAGGCCGTTCGCGCCGTCCTCTATTTTAAGCGCATATATTGCGTCGCCTTCTTTTAGATAATCAAACGCGGAGCAGACTATTACAGCGTTGCCGCTGTCGCTCGAAAGGCTGTATCCTGCCACTGGCTGCATAATGCTAAGCCCGGACGCAGCTTTCACGCTCAGCGCGTCAAGGCCGATTTCGCCGCTATTAGACATCTTAACAGCCATAATATCTGTATCGTAACCGCCGTTTATGCTGTCCGCACGATAATACGTCAGGAAGAAACCGTTATCGGCCAAAGCAATCTGCGGGTTTACCCCTTGCGTCGTCATATCGCCCTCGGCCCTGTTCGTCAAATCATTCTTTGTTATGTTGCCCGTATTGCCGACATGATACGCAGTTACATACGCCGCCTCAGCGGTTTCGTCGTATGCGCCCATAACGACTGCGAAACCGGAATCGTTCATTACAACGCTGTAGTCGTTTATCGTATCGCTTCCAATGCTGTCCAAAAGCCTCTCCTGCGACCATGAGCTTCCGTCGTAAACGCTGTAGTAAATCTCAGTCATAACATCCATCACCGGTATTTCGACCAATCCGTGCGGATTGTCTATAAGTACCGGCTCGCCGTTGTACATCGTCTGCCTTTGCCAAACGACTACGCCCTTGTCATCATGTACGGCTACAATGGGCGCAATGTCGGGCTGGGAGTTATCCGTTAGAGTATGCCAGTTGCCGGAGTCGTCTATATCGACGGCGATTTCCATCTGGTTCATAATACCGTAAACATCCTCAATGCCTGCGCTTCCCGACGCTATCAGCCCGTCGATATAACCGCTGTCAAGAAAATCGTTTAAAGTTATTTTCGCGGCCAGTTTTATCATGCTGCTCTCCGCGCTCACAAGCGTGCGGTCGTGACCGACGACGCTTACGTCAAGCGATAAATCCCCTGGCTCGGGAGGGTCGGCAAGCAATGGCAGCATTGCTGCCTTAAACTTCCCGGGCGGAATGTAGCTGTCTTCATCTGTCTTCCATGTCCAGAACTCACTCTTCAATGGGTTGCCGAGATTCTTGTCCACGACGGTGACGCCTATCGCGATAAATTCCCAGTAGATGCCTATCTCCTGTTTAAGTGTGAATCCAAGCTTTCCTTGCATTCCTAAACGATTCCCTGTCTTCGTCGTGCGGTCGTACCCGTCGTATGTGGACAGAGTTTCCCAACCGGCATTCCACAGTCCGTAGACGCCTATGGCCGTTCTCCCGACTATGTAGGTTAACTGGAAATCAAGACCAAGCCTCTGAGTAAATTTCGTATCTATTATTAATATCAACTCATCAAATCCCGTGTCCGCGTTTTCGCGCACAACAAGCCTTGTCGAAGTGGATACGCCGTTCGAAAGCTCCGCCGTAAGACCCACAATTCCGACCAGACTAACACCGATGCTTGTCTTTATGTCAGCCCCGGACACGCCGACTGCGTACCCGTCTTTCAATTCAAGGTAAAACGTGCCGCGCTCATAATAATCGCCAGATAAGTCGTCATTCTTAGGGTCATACACCAGCCTTCCCTCAACAAAAGCTTCAACGCCCACCACCTGCACAGACAACCCCGCGCCGCCGCTTACGAATATGTACGGGGCAGGCGGAAGAGGTGCGCTTATATTCACGCCGAAATCGACCGATGGCAAACCAATCTTTTCATAAAGGTTCAGTCTATGCTTTACGTCTTTATAAATATTATTAAACGTTTCTTCTTTTTCCGTCCGCCCGAACTTAGACGTATAGACTCCTTTGAATATAAAAGACTGCGGGTCGTTTTCATCCTGCCAGATATGCGTATTGAATACCATGCCGTCAATGCTCAGGCTGAACGTTGTTAAATCCGCCGCTTTTTCGCCGTTCGGGTCTTCATCTTCGGTAAAGGTAGCCGGGGTAACTGTGCCGGCAAGCGAACCAATGTTTATCCTTGACGGGTCTATATCAACCGTCAATCCCTTGTTCTGCTGCGCCATCCGCAGAAACTCCTCGGGCGTAGTTCCCGTAAATCTGAATTTAAGTGCTTCGCTGATAGTTTTCGACCAGTTATTTTCCCCCGTAAATGTCGCGTTATAGGTGATTACCCTGTTCTCTCTGTACAAAAATTCGATTCTGTTGGGCTTCCATGTGATTTCTATATACTGCTGGTCGCCGGACAGAAAATCGTATTTGAGCTCCCTAATTTTCTGCCCGCTCGGCGTATTGTTAAATGTATCTGTAAATGGCTTCTTGCTTTCATCAACGCTGACGCCTTTCGGCATCACGGCGTATGCCGTGAGTATTTCTCTTGCTTTGCTGCCTTTGTATATGTCAAAGCGACTGGAATCCGTGATGTTGAGCGAGCTTTCACCGTCGAACCAAACGACTGACGTTATTATCGGATTCCCCTCATCCACGGGAACGTATAATATATTTCTGCTGCCGTTCATGGTTCGCCTGCCGGAATCATACTCTGCGTCAATCTCTATGATAACGGGGGCCAAATCCAGCCCTGTATTATCGTTTTTGAACTGCATCTCGAAAATATATTTATAATCGTAGCTGCTGCTGTTTGTGAACACTTCATTGACTGCGGCTAAGTCCAGCTCAATGTTCAGCGTACCTTTCACGTTATATTTATTGCCGCTTACAAGAGGCGCGCCGGGCACAAGTTCAAAATCCCCGTCGGCGGATTTAAGCCGTCTCAGCAATCCGCCGGTTACAATTATCTCCAAATCCTCGTTACACAAAACATGCGTGTAGCCCCCGGCGGACACGACCGGCTCGTGCACTTCAAAGCTTACGACGGACATACTGCGGAGGTATACCGTATCCGATACCTGATAATCTACGTATGGTATTCGGCTTTCGCCGCTGCTTAATTCAGCAAGGGCGGCTTCTCCCCGGTATAGCCCGCCGCCGCTATTGGAGGCAAGGGATATAGTTTCGCTTATAATCTCCCTCTGCTCGTAGATTACGATTCTGCCGTTTGCATCCGAATCGACTTCTCTTGCTTTGCTTTCACCCTTTACATAATAAGAGGCGGTCGTGATGTCCCGCGACACCGTTCCGTCCGCGTTTTTGTTCACGCTTTGTATCAGATACAGGTCGCCGTCAAGGATTGAATTCAGTTCAACCAAAATATCTTTAGAAATTCCGGTTTTAGCGTGCGTAACCCTCAGCACAGTGTTGTTGTCTGCGTCCGTGTCATAGCCGCCGATAACAAAAAGCTGTCTTGACGGCGAAAAATATGTGTCCGGTGGAATGGGTTCCCACATCCTGCCGGAGAAGTAGACGATTCTGGCAGTGTCCCTATCCGAACCGTTCTTATTCACGATTTCCCATTTGAATGTATCGAGCCTTGACCAGCTTATGTCGGTATTTTGGTTCAGGCTCAGCTCGTGTTCAAGGCGCAAACCAGGCTCGTCCGGTTTGCCGGCGATTAAATCGAATAAGTCGGCTGAGTTTTTGTTGTTATCGACGAAATCTCTGTTGCCGAGCTTAATGGAACTCTGCCCTGCGAAGGCTAAGTCAAGGAAACCGTCGTTATACACGTCAAAGGTGCGCTGCGCCGTTGCCGTGCGCCCGTGGCCGTCCGTAACCTCTATTTCAACTCTGTAGAAATCGGAAACGTCGTTTTCCATCTCACCGAATGTCAGATCATAGGCGTTCGTGGACGGGTTCGAGGTAAGGAAAAACTGCCCGTTTCTGGTGACGGTAAACTTTCTGCTCACATCACCGTACGGGTTGCCTGTATCGAATTGGAATCTCACAGTTCTGGGTTCATCTTTATCGCCATCGTTATTTTTATCTTTCAAATAGCGGTACGCCAATTCATAAGGCGGCGTACTTCCCATAGCTACGAACCGAACCGACAAATTCGCCTTGTTAAGCTGCACAACGGCGTAATCCTCGTGCTCCATCTCTTCGCGTTCCTTCAAACAGTAATAGCGGTAGGATATACGTATGACGTATTCCCCCTCAATGATAATGCCGGAATCGTACGCGTCCTTAGTCTCAATGGTTACAAATTCGTCATGCGAACGGTAATCAATAAGCGGCGTGCCGTATTTCTCATAATCCAAAATAAATTGACCGCCTGATTTCTGCGCTTTCCACATTTCTATTTTATAGCCTTTATAACCTTTTTCGTTGATATAATCAGTAGTGTCCCGATGCCTGGGGTTCTTATAATGAATTGTAAAGCTTTCCCCGAGCATCCACGTTCCGTTCCGGAATGACTCAAGTATTTTCAAGTCATATTGCGGGTCGTCCGAAAGTTCTACTGTTATTTCCTTTGAAAGAGCAGGGTCGTCGTTATAGTTATACTGATAGTCCGCGTTACGTGCTCTAACCTTTATTTCGTCGAAGTCGTCTATGTAGTATTCGGGGTCGATGCTGAGAACCCCGTCCTCGGAAGTATAATAACCGCCGGTGAAGGGCTTTCCGTCGGGGCCGACATGCACATCGTTGATGTAGAACAGCACGCCCGGAAAGGTTACGCTCTTATCAAACGCCGTTTCAAACAAATACGTGCCCGAGTCGGTCGCAATGATTTCATATGGTTTGTTGATGAATACAGGCGCAGTTTTCGCGTATACTCCGAGTAATGGGTAGCCGCCGTTAAGTTTTGCCGAGATTATCCATGTGTCGTCGAAGTCAAAGCCGACATAGCTACCCTGCAGATTCATGCCCGCATCGGACAGCCCGGCCGCACGGTCGTCCGCAGGCAGGGTATTTAAATAATAGCAGTTCGTGACGACGACGGATGAACTCGTTATGGAATGGAATACCCCTTTCGTAATGACCTGTGCACCGCCTGTTACGCCGCCGGCGTTATAACACCGCCTGATTTGCGAGGGAAGGTTTTTATTGTTGCTCGCTATGCCGGATGCGGCATAACGGCCAAGCCCCAGCGTGGATGCGTCATATGCCGTATATCCTGACGAAACCTGCCCGTCGTTGTAACAATCCGTTACGCCGTTAGTTGTACCCGCTATTCCCCCGGCAAGAACCGTTTCCGCAAGGTCTCCAGAGCCCCCGGTATCAGTTCCCGTCGCCGTTATTTTTCCGTTGTTCCAGCATTTTTCTATTATGCCTGCGTCCGCAGCTCCGGCTATGCCGCCCGCATAGGCCCTTGAATTGCTTAACGACGTCACATTCGCCGAATTATGGCAGTTAACAATACCCGAGTTGGGATTGGGATACTGTATTTCTCCGGCTATGCCGCCAATCTGCGATTCTGCGTATTGCAGCACATTATCAAAGCCGATGAGCTCTCCGGAAATTTCGCCGGCAATCCGGCAATTTTCAATAATAGTACGCTCTGCAAAGCCAACTATGCCGCCCACGTTCAGGAATATGTCGCCCGCTTCAAAGTCCGTCAGAGATGTTTGGACTTTTACGCTGATATTAACATCCTCTAATCTGAGGTCTATTATGGCCGCTCCGAGCGTATAGCCGAATAACCCGAAGTCGTTGTATTGCTCACTGGATATGTTGGATAATTTAACTATCGTCAATCCGGTGATTGTTTTACCGTTTCCGTCGAATGTGCCGCGGAACGGAAACAGTCCGCCGCCTATGGGCTCCCAGGCTATCCCTGTAAGGTCTACGTCGTCCATGAGGATGTACGAACCCCCAAGCCCCGCTCCGCTCCTCATCTGGTCGAAGTCGCTTACGGTATAGATTTCAGTCGCCGAAAGCGCCGAAAAAGCCGAAGCCCCCGAGATAGAGTTAGAACCGCCTCTGTCCTGCTGCCGCTTTGTTCCGTTTGAACCCGGCGATGATTCCCAGATTATTTCATCAATTTCCGTTAACGGAGCATTGGCTTCGGTAATCAGTTCCCCGTCATCTGCAGACTGTTCGACGGTTTTCGCTAAGACGCCCCCACCGGGTACAAAGCCCAAAACAAGAACAAATACTAACAGCCACGCCGTTAGCCTGCGCGCCAATCTTATTTTTCTTGAATTTCTTTTTGCTTTCATTTTTATACCCTCCATTTTTATTCTTAATTAATTTACTTAACGTTAATTATTTTAATAAACCACTGTCACCATACACACACCCGTAATATCCGGGTCGCTGACCGACTGCGCCCAAACCTCCGCTGTTCCAATTCCGGTTGCTGTTATATTGCCGTATTCATCAACGTATACCACAGACGTATCCGAGCTGTACCAGATAACGGAGCGGTTGGTTGCGTTCCTCGGCTGAACCGCCGCGAACAACGTATCGGTTTCGCCTAAAACCAACGTAACGGCGGATTTATCCAAAATTATTTCGCTTACGTCGATGCCTTTAGCCGCAGGGCGAACGACAGTAACTTCGCATTCGCGTATCAGCAAAGGGTTGCCGTTCGATTGGGCATAAATTGTCGCCCTGCCCGGGCTGATACCGGTTATTACGCCGTTAGCGTCCACGATAGCCACTGACTCATCGCTGCTTGTCCACGTTACCGTACGGTCGGAGGCATTTGAGGGTGTAATATTCGCCGACAATGTTTCGGTATCTCCCGCAGACAAGGTTACAGTATATCGGTCAAGAGATAAGCCTGTAACGTCTACTCCTTTGCCGGCAGGCTCACGGACGGTCAACTGGAATTGAACTGTTATATCAGGGTCGCTTTTTGAGCGTGCGGTGATAGTGGTCCTGCCGCGCATTACAGCAGTTATATTGCCGCCTGAATCCACGATAGCCACTGACTCATCGCTGCTTGTCCACGTCAGCGACCGGTCTGTTGCGTTTGCCGGAAAAACAGTTGCAGCTAATGTTTCTGTATCTTCTTCAATCAATGTGCCTAATGATTTATTCAGGGTAATCTGGGTTACAGGGCGATAAACCGTTATCGCACTACTTGCATTACAATGACCCATTGCCGCAGTTATAACAGCCGTACCCGGTAATTCAGCCTTTATTCCGCCGTTTGCATTTATAGTAACGGCATTTGTATTACTGCTGTGCCATTGCCATATAACAAGCGGATGATTTATCACCATTCCGTTTATTACGGGAAATAATGTTTCAGTCGTATCAGTTTTCATTATCAGGCTGGACAAATTCAAATATACGCTTGTTATAGGGGCGCTATTCTTTGTATATGTCATTGTTACCGAGCCTGAGCGATCTGTGCCGCCATTGCCCTGCACTTTACCTGAATTATCTCCTACTGAGCCGGGATTATCTCCTGCACTGCCGTGGCCGCCGTTAATATTGGGCCAAGGCAGCCACGAATAATAACGGTTGCCGGCGCCTCCGGCCGCACCACCGTTCCCGGCTGTGCCGATTGCGCCTCCGCTGCCTCCCGTACCTCCGTAGTTTTGGGATAAGCCGCCTACAACCCCAAGAGAGCCATTTGAACCGGCGTTCCCACCATTGCCTCCGCTCCCTCCGCTTCCGCCGTTCCCTCCATTGCCGCCTTTACCGCCGTTTCCTCCTTGATTATAAAGAATATTATATTCGATGCCGCCGTCGCCCCCTCTGCCACCGTCGCCCCCTCTGCCGCCGTCGCCCCCTTTTCCGCCGTCTGCTCCGTTTCCTCCTTTACCTGCCTGCAGGAATAATGTGCTGAAAGGAGAAGTATCATTATTTTCACTGAAATTATTATTAATTATTAAAGGAGTACCGCCATTTCCTCCTGAGCCTCCATGTCCGGCATTTCCTCCTGAGCCTCCTTTATTTCCGTCGCCGCCCCCTGCACCGTGTATGCTCCCGATTCCTCCCCAAAAAGCGCCGCCCCTTCCATCACTGCCTCTATCACCGGTTCTGCCTTGATTTCCGCTGCTGCCGTCACGGCCTATTCCGCCATTACCACCATCGCCGCCATAAACATACACAGTTGATGTATTTTTTATTCTAATATCTGAAGCGGTTATGCCGAATCCCCCATTTCCTCCGTTCCCGCCGCTTCCGCCTGTATAGCCATTTCCGCCAACTCCAATAGCGGATGATGCAAAAGAACCGTTTGTTCCGTTGCGGCCGCTGCCGCCTTTGACTGTTAATGAAGCATTATAAATATCAACTTCTAAAATACCCGATATATATACAGCTCCAAATCCTGAAGGGCCATGTGAGCCTGCGACCGTACTTGCGGTGTTGGATACATGGTCTATAGTTAAATCCGCGTTCCCGCGAATACTTAAATTTTTTGAACCGCTCACGGCGTTATAATTGCCGCGTCCGGATATACTGTTTCTTGACCCCAGCGAGATGATAGACGGCTGGTTTCTCGTAAAACTTAAAGCAGGGCTGTCTGAGTCTCCTATGAAGTTAAAATTATTTAAAACTACTTCTGTTGAATTACCCTGAACTATTATGTTAAAGCCGGTAAATGTACGGAAATTGCCTTCAAATTTTATTATTTCTACAGTATCTGCAACTGTTATCCGTCTGTTTACCGCAAGAGAAGCGGTTGATAAATCGACAAGGACATATCTTTCCCCAATAACTAAACTATTTGTTATATCGCCTATGCGATATGTCCTGTCAGGTGTAAATTCACTTTCGTATTTTTTATAAATGTCGTCAAACGGTTTTGTTTTATCATCGCGTATCAGTACGAATATCGATGGAAGCGCTGCGTTAGGCCCGACTAAAAATCCTGCCGGCAGTATCGGCGAGAACTGGTATGTAGCAGGAACGTCAGGGTTGAAAGCAGGACTGCTCTCCCACGTTATCCCTGTTACAAATAAAGGTGTGGCAGGAAGTATATCGGGCAAATTTAAATCTTTTTGCGATGACAGGTCTCCAGCAACATATTCTTGAAACGACACGTCTTCGGCCCATACGCCGAAGGCTGTGATAATAACGTCGGGTTCGACGGGAATGTCAACTGTTATTTTGATAACCGGCAAAGTGGTACTGACGACAAACTCGGTGCTTGTAACAGGGGTAAAAGTATATATATCGGGTGCATTCCCATCATAAACAGGCGATGAACTCCATTCCACGGAAATGCTTAGGTTTTCTTCCTCTGGCGGTATGTTTGGGTCGGTTGTTGTTATCAGCATTATTGCATCTAAAGTTACGGGCAAATTAAGCTCAAAAATATCCGTACCATATGGAACATTTTTCAATCCGGCAATATTATCCGGCAATTCAAGTGAAATAATTTCAATAACAAAGTCGGACATGTTTTTCACACTGACTTTAATCCGCGGCAATTCAAGCCCAGGCTCGACAGAGTATGTATTATCATCTATGACCGGGGTAAAAACATATATCCCAGGTTCGTCACCGTCATAAACCGGTACTGCATTCCATGTTACTGCTATATCAATATCCTCAATATCGTCGTTAGGGTCAGATGATGAATAATGCACTGTAACCGACAGGGTATCCGGCAAATCAATATCCGATAAATCCGTTCCGACAGGTACGACCTGAACTGCCGCGTCAGGATGAAGCGAATCGAAAGCGATAATAATCGGGTCGTCCGCAGCAACTCCAATATAAGGGGTAATTCCAATCGCTAAGATAAAAGACAGCAAGAAAGCTATAGTTTTTTTGAACTTCTTTTGCATAACCAATCTCCTTTTATAATTCAACTATTTTCCCTTTTTTTAACTCTTTTTTTAGAACTGTTGTTCTTGCCGTTTGTATAAAAATGCCTATAGGTTCAGATACGGTACAGTTATCTTAACCTATAGGCGTGATTTTCAAATCTGAAAAGTAATATATAAATCTCATGCGCGGGATTTACGCCGATTAAAGATAACCTTATAAAATGCTTACAGTTTTAGTTTTGAATGGAGTTTTCATGTAATTTAAATTAGTTCCTTTGTAAAAATTTTTTGTTTGTAACGCCATTATAGCATAACGATAATTATTATAAAATACGTTAGGTATAAATTCTTTATTATCCCAGATTTGTGAATTTTTTGATGATTTTACCGTCCAAATTTCTTTTTTTCGCATTGTTCGCGGTGATAGCGTTTGAATCTGTCTAAAAAATTTATGTAATACGACCCGCTTATAGTCAGCAAATCCCTTTTACCCATACAGACGATAATTTTATCTTCGTCCGTTTGCCTTGTATGAATAATGTTCACGATAGTTCCCTGATTTATTTGCGCCATATTATTTTGATGTTCGGCTTCTTTCCATACGGAATCAATATTTTTTCTTACTCTGATAAAAGATTTGGAATTACTTGCGCTATTATTATAATACCTGCTGTCAAAATATATATTTACATAATTCTGGTCGTTTTCAATATATAAAATATCTAAAAATTTTATCCTGTGTTCTTTGCCGCCTTTCTTAAAATTATAATACAGCCTGTTGCTTTCATAAAGCGATTTTAAAATTTCATGCTTATATTTATCCAAGCCTGAATCAATAGATTCTTTGCTTATATAAGCTATGCAGTTATTATACAGGAGAACGTCCTGAACAGCGCGGAAATCAGTTTCATCAGTAATAAATACGAGTTTCGTATGAATTCTGTCGAGTTTTTTCAATTCTTCGCAAAACCGCAGCCCGTTATAATCACGCAAACTATTATAGTTATACTCAAGAAAAATTATATCATAATCCTCATATTCGCTTTTGCACTTTTTAAGAAGTTTTTGGGGATTATCAAATAAATCGGCTTTTTTGAGGCTTTCATTAAAGAAACCGGTTAATTTCTCTCTGAGTTTTTTCGAATTATTTTCATCGCCGTCACAAATTGCTATGTTTATCATAATAGTTTAAGTACCATGTATCCTTTCTTGAATTATTTCAGGTTTTTTTGCATATAAAAAACCCTTGTTAACGCTGACTTTATAACATAAATCTAAACCCCATGGGTTTTTGCCTTAAATGTTGCCTTAAAGAAACATAAGCAAGGTTTATGTTTAAGCTGTGCATTAAAAGGATTTCTGGGAAAGTTTTTTATTTCTTATTAAGTTTTTTATTAACTTTAATATTAGCCGACCAGTAATATCAAAATTTTGCCTTTTTATTTATTATTATATATAAATTTACACGTTTTGTCAAATAAAAAATTTTGAATATACGGCTTTTTACGTATGTTTTTTTATTCACAGTCAGTCTATCGACCGGAACGTCTCGACGACTTTGTCTATTGCTTTTTCCATTTTTCCGATATTCTTTTCATAAAATGATACTACGTCCCTGTTTTGTTTTGCAGCTATGTTGCAAAAATCCAGATATACGTTGCCGAAAGAATATACCGCGCCTATGTCGTAAACCCGCGTATTAAATATAATATCGAGCATCTCGCTTGATTCTGTGTCCCTCGCGTACTTTCTGTGTAAAGCGATTTCATAGTACGCGGGCTGCAGCGTGTATTTGCTTTCAGCCGAAAGAGCTTCGAGAATTACGCTGATTCTTTCTAAATTATCCGCGCTTTTCGGCACTCCCAGAAGCACGCCCGTGTAGGGATTCACAAAGCTGTAATAGCTTTCCTGCAATTCGTCGTATTTAGGCATGGGGAGTATGCCGAAGTCGGATTCAATTCCCCTGTATTTTTCAACGACCCTCATGCGCGCCCACTGGAATAACGCCCTGCCTTCTTCAAACGCGGGATAAAACGCCCCGCTCCATTTCGTCCAGTCGTTTATTTCACCCTGTACGTTATAAACGTCGTTTTTATTATACATAACGTCCATGACTTTATCTGCTACTGTTAAATTACGCGGGCTTGTGATATTCATATACGGTATATCGTTTTCGTCTTTGAGCGCAAGCGAACCGCCGCCCGATACGTACATTGCGAGAAAAGTATCGAGAAAGCATACGAATCCCCATTGGTCGTCGTAAATGCTCATCGCCCCGTCGCCGTTCAAATCGCGCGAACTGCCTTTGATATAGCCGTTAAATACGTCCATTGTCCATTTGCCTTCTTTTGCCGAATCATAAGGCAGGGCCATTCCCGTATCTTTCAGTAAGTCTTTATTAAATAATATAACGTTCGTCGCTTCTTTGTCGAGTATGAGCAGGTCTCCCGCCATCAGATAGTTTTTATTGTCTACGGACATAGAATTGACCGCAGGGTCCCACCACGGCTTGCTTAAATCTATATAGGGCAAATCCGCGACGTTCGTCAGAAGCCCGCCCGTTACGACTGTCGGGACGTTGGTGTTGAGCATGACGGCCGCGTCGTAAATAGCGTCGCCCGCGCCGACGGCTTTCTTCAGCAGGGGCGTTTCGTTTTCATCCGAAATCATTTTAATGTTAAAATTATATTTTTCGGTTACTGCCATGTTTCTCTTATATACGGCGTCGTTGATTGGGTTGTCGGTGTCTTCTATTTCGGCTACAATCTCAAGCGGAGCAGGACTTCTCCAGTCGTCGCTGTCATATATCGCGGTCAGAAAAGTAAACGTGCAGCCCTCAAAGTCCATATCGGGCAGGTCCGGTTCTATTCTTGCCTCCGCAGTCACAGAGGCGCTTTCTTCGCCTTGATTATCGGCGGCGTCCGCGCCGGATTTACCGCCGTTATCAATAGTTATCGGGGTATCCGCTTTATTATCGTCGGCGCAGGAAACAAAAACGCTCAAAATTAATGTCATGACCAGAAAAAAAGATATAATTTTTAAAATATTGCTTTTCATTATTATTTAACTCCTTTATTTATTTTTATTTATTCTGATATGATAAATAGCCGAGATAAAACATCATCGGGCCTATAGTTCCGTCCACCGTGTATTCCGTCAGATTCGCAAAGATAAATATGGGCGAAAACCCGTCTACATTCGGCCAGTCCTCAAGCTGCGGGTACATAAGATTCCTGACATGATATACATACATCCAATGGTCTAAATTACTGTTTATATCATGCGGGCCGAACACGGTGATGCCCGGAGGAGGCAGCCGCCCCGTATTGCGTGAATCCACAACCAGCGCGTTTTTCACATAATTGCCGATACCCGTAGTAAAAGACGTGTTGATTGCGTTTCCGCCGAACGAAAAGCTTATATGCCCGAGTATCGTTTTCAGGTAATCTTCGTTGCCGGTCATGTTATGAGCCCTAACTAAACTCCGCAGGTTTCCCGTTGAATAAAAACCCCACGCCAGATTTGCCCACCTTTCGGTACTGACAAGTCCAAAAGCATTTTTTTTGCCGTAGTCTACGCAAAAATCGGCTTCCCGAATCAGCGCGGCGCGGGCTAATTCAAACATACTTTCGTCTCTCAGTTCTTCCGGCAGGGTCAGGTAAACGGCAAGAGCTTCATGCACGTCGTAACCCAGCCAAACAAACATAGGAGAATCTGCGGATTTTACCGGGAAATCCAGCATAAAGATTTCATGGTATTTTTGCTCTCCGGTAAGCCGGTAGAGTTCTATCGCCGCCATTCTGCGCTCGTCGTTTATCGCGTTCTGCGCGCTCTCCACGATTTTTTCCTGTATTTCGGGCGAACTAAAACGCCCGTATTCTTTTTCAGACCAGACGAACGCCGCCAGCGCGCTTTCGAGATAAGCGCCGCCGCCGGGTATGCCGTATTTTTCCATTACATATACAAGCCGCGCCGCAGCGCCCGCGTATATATATCCTGACCAGTGGTCCGGCGCGTATATCATAACCAGATTAGAATTAGCCCAGCTCGCTTCCCCGTTGGTGGGATACCGGTCGTACTCTATACCGCCGCGCACCGCGCCGTCCGGCATTTGCAGCCGTTTATAAAAATCAATGTTCCAGAGGGCTTCGTTGAGCAAGTCCGGCAGCCCGTTTCCCGATTCCGGTATGTTCAAATTTATTTTACTGAAATAATCCCAGTCCGTCATGAGCATTTCTAACTGCAGCCTTGATACGTCTAAATGACGTATGCGTCTGTCCCAGTCGCCCGCGTCAAAATACCCGCCCCACGCGTCCTGTACCAATTCGTCGGTTCTGCCCTTTAATAAATTCCCGAAATTGTCGGTATCAGTCCCGTATAAATTCAAGCCGCCGCCCGCTTCCATCAGCGAAGTACCTGACTGAAAGACCTGTACGTTTTCGTCTGGGTGAAAATCGCGTGGTCTTTCGAAGTCCGCATACGGTTTTTCAAGCGCGATTCCGCTCCGCTGGTGATATAAAGCCCGCGTTACCGTCACGAATATATCATGCCATGTATTATTCGCTATTTCAAAAGGGTAACTTGTGCCGATACCCGGTATATGCACTTTATATACGCCCGGACGTTTGAAATCCGTGAAATCCATAGTATATACGTCCGCCTGATTAAAATTTTTATTATAATCGGGGGTAAATTCTTCTTCTTTGCTTTCGGGGAAAGTCAGTTTTACGTTTCCGCTGTAATAAACTTCGCCCTGTTCGTCAATTAGATTAAATATAAGATTATCTGTGTACTTCATGCCGCCCCCGTCGCCCATCCACAGGGAAAGGAACGCCTGCTTTCTCGGGTCGTTAACAGAAAACCCCGCTTGGCTCGCATGTATTGCCTCGCTTATATAAGATTTGGAATCATAAATAAATTCGCCTTTATATGGCGCGATACCTGTTTCCTCAAATAAAATCTGGTACGCGCAGCCCTCAGTAAACGGTTTTTCCATATCAAAATACAGAGTATAGCCCATAGCCTGTCCGCCGGACTCCATGCCGAGCGTCCAGTCTACGGGCTTTGATTTAATAAAAATCTTTTCGGGACATGCCGGCGTATAATAATTGGGGTCGTCCATTGAAAAAAACGTCCAGTTTTCGGGCGTTTGCATGATATCTTTGTCTAAACGCGCCGCGCCGTGCCTCTTTTCAAAAAAATTTATGTATTCGCTGGATTTCGAATCCGTTACAAAAAAACCTACGTCAACTCCGCCCCGTTTTAATATCATATCAGAAGAACCGCGCCTGGATATTTTGTCCCCCGGTTCTTCTGTATAGGGAACCATAGGACCCCATTCAATCCACGCGTCCTGCAAATAAACAGATAATACGTCAGGGCTGACTGTATAAATATCTATTAAGAAAGCCGTATCTTTATCTTTACCGAATACATAATTGTTCAAATTAATAATATCTCCCGTCAGCAACGACTGCGTAGGTTTAGGGATTTCCGGCTCAGTATTAATAATCGCCGAGTCGGTTAGCTTGGTTTCCTGTATAACATCTTTGCCGCCGCCGTCGTGTTCGCAAGCCGCAAGTCCCGTCATCACAAGAATCAGCGCGGCAAACATAAAATAAATATGGGTAAATTTTTTCATAAATAGATTTTTTATCCTTTCATTTTTTTTATTTATTCTCATTATACACTATCTGCTATTGGTTTACAAGGGGCGCGGCAAGACCGCGAGGCATTAAACCCGAAGAAATTAAATTCCAAACAAGTAATGTATAATATTGTAAATAGTTACTTGCAGTTACTTGAGTTATCTGTTTTTTATATTTTATCTGATATTACTTCTCGTATATATAAATAGTAAATTCAAGTAACTCAAGTAACTGCAAGTAACTATTGAACATTTGATGAATAAATTGCCAACAAAAAAAAGAAGGCATAACCTTCTTTTGGCACGTATTTTTTTACTCCAGTGGTATGTCATCACGGTCTGATATTAAAGCGTAATTTAATAAGTAAACTTTATTTCCTGTCCTTCGTTCTACTTTTTTGCCTTTTCTTTTTAATTCTGCGGATAAATTATGGCTGTTTAATATTCCGTATCCGTTGTCTTTGCACCATATCTCATAAACAGTATGCACATTCTTCAATAAAGTATTGTTATCAGGCTTTTCAACCAGACATTCGCTTATAAACTGCCCTATAATATCGCTGTCTTCCCTATATTGCGCGGTAGCATTGAGAACTGACTGCGGCTGCTTTAATCCCTCGGCTTTTAATAATTGCAATCCCGTCAGAAGCCAATTTAAAATCCCTGTTCTGTTTTGAGGCTGCCTGAAAAATGCTTTTAAGTTTTTATCTTGCTCGTTTTCGGGAAAATGACGCTCAAACGGTATTAATTTTACGCGCCCGCTTGCGAAAATACTGTCGTCGGTCACCCGCGGCAAATGATTGGTATTTATAAAGAGCTTATATTCAGGTTTGAACTCAAAACTGTTTTGGTGTAAGAACCGTGCCGTTATTGTATCGCCTCCGGTCATTGACTTTACGAGCGCAGAATTTAAACGAAGTCCCTTATCTGGTTCACTCATGTTTACAAACCTTGCCCCTTTCAGCCTTGCTACGTCCTCGGACGGCGCGCCGCCGTTGCTGGTTTGCTTTTGCGCGATAGTTTCAGGCTGCGCCGTGCGTCCGTAATCGCCCATAATATGCAGGATTGTTTCTGCGGTCGTTCCTTTGCCGTTGCGTGTGGTGCTTCCGTAAAATATAAAGAAACATTCTTCACTTGTATCTCCTGTCAGAGAATATCCCAGCGCTTTTTGTACAAACTGCGCTTTGTCGCTGTCGTCCTGCATGATTTCTGTTATAAAGCGTTCCCAGCGGTCGCACCGAGCGTTTTCATCAAAAGTTACGTTTGCGATTTTAGACAGAAAATCGTCGGGATTGTGCGGTCGCAGGGTGAATGTCCGTAAGTCGATTGTGCCGTTTTCCACGTTTAATAAATTCGGGTCTTTGTCAAATTCTTTTATTGATATGTAGTGGACGCTTGAGGCGTCTTTCAGCATTATATCGCGTAATTTACGGTCTAAATTTTTTGTAACATATTTTAACCATGCGTCCCGCCGCTCTTCGTCGTTAATAAACTTACGGCAGTCAAACAAATAATATATCAGGCTTTTGGCGAACTGCGACGATACCATGCCGCCCGTATCTTCCCGCCAAACGCGACCGTTATATATAAACCAGTTTTTAGTTTCGGGACAGAACCGGCATAAGTTTTTAAAACAGTCCGCGAATATATTGCCCAGCCCGACTTGATTCAAGCCGTAACGCTTTCTTGATTCAGCCGATTCAAAGGGATTAATAGGGATAAATCCGGGTATATTTTCGGCTTGGATTATTGTTTCAGGTTCAGGCAGTTCGGGCTCGACGGCGGGCAATTCGTCAAGTTCTTCTATAACATGCCCCATCTGTAACCAATCGTAAATATCGCCGCCTTTTTGTAAATCCGGCAGTTTAATAATTTTCGAACCGGGCAGCTCGCTGGCTATTTTGTTTGCGTATAACATGCCGGGGTCGTCGTTGTCGGGCAGAATTATAACGGTTTTATTCTCAAAATATGTATTGTATTCTTTTTTCCATATACTATTTGCCCCCGCGTCAAGACTGGTTGCGACTCGCCCTGTTTTTGTGATTGCGTCAACGCATTTTTCGCCCTCGCAAAAATATATGATTTCGGCTGAAAGAACGGCTGATAAATTATACGGGTAACTTTTCCCTCCGCGTCCTTTTTCGCCGTTCGGCGTGTAAAACGCGAAAGATTTTGAACCGTCGCTGAACTCATAACGCTGTTTTCTGTAAGCAATCGAACCGTCTGCGGTTTTATATTCGTAAGTTATCGTGTTGACTTTTTGCTTTTTTATCTTGGGTTTTTGCGGCTTTTCTTCTGTGAACAACGCTGTCATCGGCAAACCTAACGCGGACATAATTGATTCGGTCGAACAGCCGGCGTGACAATGCAGGAGTACGCGGTCGTTTGTTATTTTTATGGATAACGAGTTATTCTTGTCGTCATGCGCCGGACATAGTGCGGTGTATTGCCCGTTGTTGCCTTTGACGTTTCCAAGTAAGTTTATATCGAAACTGTTTACAGGGCTGTAAACGTTTACAGATTTGTTTACAGGTTGTAAACGTGTCAACGCTCTTTTGTTTACAGATTCGTTTACAATATCAGTGTTTACTGTAAACATATTGTCATTTTCGTTGTAAACGTTTACAGATTTGTTTACAGTGTTTACATCAACTGTAAACGTGTCAACGCTTTTTTGTTTACAGAACGCTGATTTTATAGCATTTTCAACTTCAATGTTTACAAATCCGTTTACAGGTGTAAACGTTGACAATAATATTGACAACGGTTTTCGTTTTATTCTTTGATATATTGCTTGCCTTGTTACCCCAAGTTCTTTTGCGATTTCTGAAATGGTTTTCATTAAAAATAAAGTTCCTTTCTTTTACTAAAAATTTAGTGTTGACAAACGGAACTTTATATGCTATAATAAATTATAAACTGAATATAGCAAGAAATACGGTTCGCTTTACTGCGTTCCGTTAAAAGTTCCTTTTGGTTAATGCGTCCGCCGGCAAGCAAGAGCATTAACCATTTTTCTTTGTTTTTTTGAAGCAATCCATCGTTTGCTTTTTATTACCAACAGTATAACACATGAATAAAATTTTGTCAATAAAAAATTTGTCTAAGGATATTATAACATAATTCAAATGTTACATTCTATTACATTTATAATCATCTTTTTTTGATTGTAAAAAAACAAAAAGCCCTGCCCTGATTTAAAGCAAAATCAGCCGCAAAGACTTAAAAACAAATAGATTTATAAAATTATTTGAAAAAATATTGCAATCAATTATAGTAAATTATATAAAACTGTTGACAATAATATTAAAGTATGATATAATACATATAAACTAAAATATAAGAGCA
>Ga0082212_10001413_pt1 | contig 35388 bp, 48 predicted proteins | sample TergutNt197P3_FD_71548 | JGI IMG/M metagenome (GOLD analysis project Ga0082212, IMG submission 71548) | Neocapritermes taracua P3 segment gut microbial communities from Petit-Saut dam, French Guiana - Nt197 P3 | ecosystem: Host-associated > Arthropoda: Insects > Digestive system > Gut ...
TACTAATCGAATGTTTGGATTAACCTCTGCTAACATCGCGATAAATTGCTCTCGTGTATAGCGTTCCTGCCCATTGCAACGCGGACAGATATGCTGCCACTGTTTTCGCACACAGGTAAAATCGCATGGTTTTTTGATCCAGGTTCCGTCATCTCCATATCTGCAAATTCGACAGCAAAAACCAACCGGTGTGGTGACATTTTTGAATTCGCCTGTACACTCGATATCGGGATAATGCCCTTTGAGAAATGCTTCGAAACTCTCTGGAGTATACCGTTCTTTTTCGACACATCTTGGACAGCCATGCCCTTCCAACACATCGAAAGGCGTTGGTTTCCATTCGCATCCGCATCCTTCTTTCAAACAGCGAAAGAGGGTTTTGGTCTTGAGAGTCGTGTACTCACCCACCATTTCCAACAGACGGTCTCGAATAATTTCATTGATACGTTCCCGTCCCCAACCTTCCCCCTTCATGGTTGCGACTCGCTTTTTGCCTGCCGCTGCATTATGGGCTTTGTCTTTCATCAGATGCGTCACGCCATATCTTGCTTTCATGGTGGATCGCGTACTTTCCAAAACTGCGGCATGTTCTTTCGTCAGTCCAAATTTGACCAAGTAATTGCCGATAGTGCGGCGGTCAACGCCATACTGCTCCGCAATTTGATCTTGCGTCATATTTTTTGCGAGATACAAATCTTCAAGAGCTTCCTTTGTGATGACGACGGTAAGTTTCGCCCAACCTTTCGCTATGCCGAATTTTTGAAGATAGCTGCTGATCGTGCTGCAACTCACGCCGAAATGGTCAGCGACCTGCTGTTTTGTCCACCGTTCAGTGACATACAGTTTTTCCAATGCTTCTTTGGTGATCATCCACAATTGTCATAGAGAATGCTAACGTAATATCTGATTCGATTGCGGAAAAGAGATTCGTTATTTGCCAATTTGTTTGACAGCAAGTGTGCAAGAGAGACAATTTGAGAAAAAACAATGAAGATGATGCCGGTTGTAACAAGAGAAGCGTGGAAACAGAATCTCTATTTTCACGCCGCACTCTCGAAATTTTCCGTAAAATCTATGGAGCCAATGCCGGTGTGAGCACCCCGTGCAAAATTCCACTTAGCCCATAATAATCGCATTTCAAGCGAGGGAGCAACATACATAGCACCTTGAAGTGGACTTCAAACCCGCCTTCCGTCTGCCATTGCACCGTTGTGATGTCCATGCCGGTCACTGCTTGAATCGTGTCCATACTCATCTGTACCATTGCAAGGTTGCCTTTGGGAAGATATTCACAGGTATGGATGTTGGCGATGGCATGAATCTTCATCAACCGTTCCCGCAGTGTGATGCTGGATTGCACACCGGCGGTTCCCATGTTGTAATCGTCGTCAAGAATGGCATCGAAGTCCGGACTGACGTAAAGGTTGAAGGGACCGTATTTTTGCCGATCCGACAACGCTTCTCTTGCGTCCAGTATCTCTTTTTGCAAAAGTCCGGGAGTCCAGTCGGGGTTTCGTGACCTGTCAGTGCGCCACGGATTCGTAAAAACTTTTGTCAGCCGGTGCGGATAATTCAAGAGACCGTACACTTTGCCATTTCCGAAGGAGTAGATCGGCGATACACCCAGTGCCAGTTTTTCGACTTCTTCTGCCACTGCCATTGCCGCTTCACCGGCGGTTGTCGTATCGATTGGCGAACCCGACTGACGAGAAACTGAAATTTGACGGGCGGAAAACACAAAGTCTTCGTGAATCAGCGGCAAGGGCATCTGATCCATGTCGTACATCGGGCGGTTACTGTTACCTTTTCGGACACCGTCCATGCTCACGACCGCCCCGCTCAATTTGGACTGGCGTTCATATTGCCATACCGTTTTGCCGAGAGCATTGGGAAGATTGACATTGAGCCCCAATTCCCGAAGTTCGTTGAAAAATCGGAGTCGTGGGCGGGAGGCAGTGACCACCGCTTCGTCGATCATCACCCAGTCCTCTTTTCGCAACGTTGCCGCATTCATCGTCGGTACATTGTAGAGCACGGGTTTTCCTGCCTTATCACAGCCCCGTTGCACCGAAACATAGCTACGCCCATTCCAAATATACGGGCGGCAACATCGCGGATCGAAATTCGTTTGGAGCAGCCGTGTGACCACGTCGCCGCTACCTGCCCATCCCATTTCACTATTGTGAATTGCATAGTCTAATTGCATAAAATTCTCCTCTGTTTCGACAGTTGACTTGCCGCTAAACCCTTTGATAGGAGCCGCTTCAACGAAGAACGGCTTACGTACAACGGCGAACATTACCAAAAGAAAACACTTGTGTGTTCTTTATCTCGAAAGATTAGGGGCACTTGCAAGAAAAATACCTGTCTTTGACAGCGGTTTACTGGATTCCGTGCGGGAACACAGTTGCGGCGGTCTCCCCATCTGTTATCATGCTTTGGCAATGGATTCACAGCAGATCATTGCCCTTTGGGGTATTGCGGTTTTCACGTTTATTGCTTGGCTCATTTCACGAGACACCAAGAGGATCAACTACCGATTGCTTTTCTGGGGATTTGCATTCCAGCTTCTTTTCGCTCTATTCGTTTTTCGGACGACAACCGGACAAAGCCTTTTTGGGGGCATCAATACCATCGTCATTACCATTGTCGATGCCGCTCTCGAAGGACCGAAATTCGTCTTCGGTTCACTCGCAGACCCCACCGCCTCGGCACAAAACGGAGTCGGATTTCTCCTGTTCTTTCAAGGGCTTGCAACGATTTTGGTCATTTCTGCCCTGCTCGCAATTCTATATCACGTCGGTATCATGACGCGGGTGCTGAAACTTTTTTCCACCGTTTTTTCCAAGTTAACGAGGATTTCCGGTGCGGAATCGCTTGCTGCTTCCGCCAACATCTTTGTCGGCAACGAATCATTACTTGCCATCCGTCCATGTTTGCCGAAACTCACACGCTCCGAATTGTGTGTCATCCTTGCCTGCTGTATGGCAACGATTTCCGCCAACGTCATTGGACTCTACATCGGTGTACTCCGTGATGTTTTTCCTTCCATCGCAGGGCATTTGGTTTCGGCAACGATTCTTTCTGTTCCGGCGGCAGTCATTCTCGCTAAACTTGCCGTCCCTGAAACAGAAATACCGGAAACACTTGGTGTTCGCGTCGAACCGCACATCGAACGGGACAATTCACTCGTAGAAGCGGTTCTTTCAGGCGGTGAGACTGGATTCAAAATGATCGTCGGCATTACTTGCATGTTGATTGCCGTTGTCGGTCTGCTCGCGATTGCCAACGTGTTTATCGCTTGGATCGGCAATCAAATCAATCCTCTCTTGGGATTGTCTGTCGACTGGTCGATTCAAGGGGGATTGGCATTCGTCTTTTATCCGTTTGTGTGGCTTATGGGAGTTTCGGCAGCAGATGTTCCGACCGTTGCCAACCTACTGGGAACCCGCGTGATCGCCACGGAAATTCCGGCATATATCACGTTATCACAACTAATTATCGAGAACGCCATCGAACCTCGATCTGCTGTGATTTCGGCTTATGCCTTGTGCGGCTTTACTCACATTCCATCGTTGGCAATTTACGTCGGCGGAGCCGTTGCATTGGCTCCAAACCGCAAGTCGGACATCGCCGCCGTTGCTTGGAAGGCATTATTCATCGCAACACTTGCTTGCCTTCTGACCGGCGCAATGGCGGGACTGTTTTGCAATGATAGTGCGATCCTGCTGGCAGAGTCTCCTCCCTGATTCGGGTGGACGTAATAGAATGATGGGGATAGAATATCTCTGCAAAAGATTATTGCAGAATCGGCGTATTGGAATCAAAACAGGCACCCTTTCGGATGCCCATTCAAGCAAACACATGTTATCGACACCGGAGTTACTACCTGTGGTCAAGTACCGGTCACCGAATCCACCTACCTCAGGTCTGTCCGCCACTTCCGGTTCGGCGGCTACGAAACCTCCGCATCATCAGTGACATTATCCACAATAGAGCGGATAAATGTCTTCCTGTTCGGCATGCTTTACAGCAAGATATTCAGTTCAATTTCAGAAACTTTGCCTTCATTTGCTCTGCCCAAACCTCCAATTCCGTGACCCGGTTATCGAGGTCTTGCACGGCGATGCGTTCGTTCCCGTTCACATAGTCAGAAACCAACTGATTCAGAATAACCGCCATTGAAGTGCCTTTTTCCTCCGCTACCGCTTTAAACCGGTCAAAGAGCATTGTCGGAATGACAACGTTGAATCTTTTCGAACCTTTTGCCTTCTGTCCCATATACGTATATCTGACGAAAGCGGCGCAAACAGTGAAGCAGTCACAGAAATTTGCCAAAATGTCCTTATTTTGCAGATTTTGTGATAGTACAAGACCATTAAACCTATCTTCGGCACTCTACATCCTGTACGTCATTATTCTTGGCGTGATTCTTCAGATGTACCGGATTCATCGTCGTGGTATCCGTGCGGCACTTTTTTCCACAAGTCCTTGTTCACAAAAGTTTCGTTGATCCAGCGTATCACGGGAATCGTGCGTCCTTCACCCGTATGCCGGATTGCAAAATGCCCCATTCGCCAGTGAGGGGATTTGCGTCCCGGCTCACCATGCTGTTGGCGAAAAATCTCCATCTCCTCCGGTGTCGGAATATCACGCCCGAGTTCCCAACCGTGAACGCCATTGCGTTTGGCACGGTCAACGAATTTCATGTCACCCGTTGCTTCAAACTTTTCCTTATCCCGGTTGAGAACGAGCGGCTTGATCAAATCGGTGTCCGCATGGGGAATCATGCAGACACCGAACACGATTATCATGATTTGAGTCAGCAGATCTCGTTCAACTTGTGGTGTCGTTTGTGACCAATCGAATATTGATTCGTTTTTTCGAGAAAACACAACCTGCCCGTGTTTTCCATCTGCATGGACAAATCCAACAAACAACACCTCTTCATCAAACTCGACAATCAACAAATTCACAATTTCCAAATGATCGACACGAAGAAAATGTCCCTCGGCAAATTCCAAGGCAAGTCCGTTAACTGGCAACTGGACTTTGGAAATGTTGATTTTCTCTATGCCGATCCGTAATAAGGGAATCATGATGCCGGGATAAACTCGGTAAAACGGTCGTCGATTGTGTGCATGAATTTCCTCCGCGCGTGCAAGTGCTTCCGTTTGACCATCTGCATAATAGGGTGTGTTTCCCGCATTGATAATGGCTGTGCGAGTTTTGGGGGGCATTGCCGGAATGTACTGCCGAAATTTCATGCTTCCTCCGACATTGTTATACCAATTCTTTCAGAGCTTTGAGGGCGCGGACACGAATCTTTTTGTGGGCAGGCTTGGCAGGGCGATCATAAAGCTCACCCGTCAGCGGATTCTTGACTCCCTTTTTGGCGGGTTGCGCCTTAACCTGTTTCAGGTCGATTTTAATCAAACCGGGCAAAACGAATGCATTGGCACTCTTCTTACCGAAGCTCTTTTTGATTTCTTCGGTCAGGGCTTCAAAGACAGCGGTCACATCTTTTTTGGGTAACTCCGTTGCCGCAACAATGTTGGCGATGATTTCCGTTTTGGTCAAGGGTTTAGTGGTATCGGCTTTCGCCATAATGGTATTCTCCTGAAGGATTGTTAGGGTTAAAAACTGCGGTCATTCTAAACGAATTCGTTGACAAAACAAGTCCCGCCCTTGCTTTCAAGGTATATCAAAGTTAGAATACCGTACCTTCATAAGTGAAATGACAACAGACATCGAACAAAAACTTGAGGCCGTCGCTGCGGAACTTTGCCGAGCAAAACGTGTCCTCTTCATCACCGGGGCGGGTATCTCGGCGGATAGTGGACTGCCCACCTATCGGGGAGTGGGCGGACTTTACAATACCGAACAGACCGAAGAAGGCTATCCTATCGAGCAATGCCTTTCGGCTTCAATGTTTCGAGTCAGACCGGAGATTACGTGGAAATACATGCTCCGAATTGGCGAAGCCGTTGTCAAATGTCAACCGAATCCGGCGCACAAAATCATCGCCCAGTGGGAAAAAGACTTTGCTCAGCGTGGCGGAAAGGTCATCGTCTTCACGCAAAACATTGACGGCTACCATCGGCTTGCAGGTTCTGAAAACGTTCTGGAGATTCACGGAACATTGAGCGAACTTATTTGTACAAAATGTACGTGGGAAACTTCATTGGATTTGCAAGCGAATCATCTCCCTTTGTTGCAAAATGCAGTGCCAAAATGTCCGAAGTGCAGTGCGGTCATTCGTCCTCGCATTGTCTTGTTCGATGAAATGCTCCCACGTCCGGTACTTGCGCAGTTTGCCGAAGAGTTTGCAGGCGGCAACGGTTCGCCCGGATCGGGCTTTGATATGGTTTTTTCGATAGGCACATCGGCAATGTTTCCGTACATTACCGAACCGATGTATGAAGCCATCCGTTGCGGCAAGACAACGGTTGAAATCAATCCGACGATGGGCGAGCTTTCACATCGGGTTGCGTATCATCTGCCGATGGGTGCCGCCGATGCACTCACTCGCTTGGACGCATTGGTGCGGAGGCAACAGTGAAATACTGCGATGAAGTCTAACCGACTGATGTTGTTGCCTCTGCCGGAGAGTCCCAGTATTTTGCATCAAACTCCGCCTCGTCTTTGATACCGAGTTTGTCAGCGCATCTTTTGCAAAGACTGCCGACCCACTGTCCGCATTCGGTGCAGAGGTCGTCTCCGCACTCAATGCAGTTCCCACCGCACTTGTCAAAGTCAGCAGGTTTGCCGCAACGGTCACATGGATATGTCCAATTGTTTGACATTTTTAGTTCTCCTCTGTATGGTTTGCAATGTTGGTCAATTGCCGGGAATATTTCGGCAACTTGTCCCTGGCTACTTCACGTTGTTGTGCGGAGAGTTGACAGCCGTTCAACAGCCGCTCTGCAAATGAAGACAAGATGTAGGCATCGGCGAAATTGTAGCCTCGCCCATTCCATACATTCGTTGTCCTCCTCGCTTGCTCTTCCGTCGTCTGCCGCTGATACAGAGCAATGATCGCTCTGTACAGCCACCTATCGCTCATAGCGATTCTTTCCCGAATCTCTTCTGGTGTCCATGTCCTTTGCATTGTTCCGGCATTGGGTTAAAGTGTTGCGGTTTCATTTCGCTATCTCTTGTAACATACCGGATATATAAACAATGCAAGTTTTTGTTACTCTGTTTTGCCGAAATAGTTGTTGGAGGATCACAATACCGTTACACTACGACCATCCTCCAACGACCCGGCGGGTCATCGTCGCGATGAGATTGAATGCCCCCGACGACGCATCCACCTGATCTTTGTATTTTGAATTGGGGAAATACTGCAATTCCGAAATGTACTCTGCATTCCACGCTGCTGGCACCAGCGTCACGTTGTAGCCGTTTACTTGCGAACTGAACGGTTCTGCACGGGTTTCCTTATGAATGTCCGCCTTGTCCATTTTGCACGTAAAACCGGCTAAATTCCGCACCGTATTGATCGAGCTTTCAAACCCGCCCGAACCGGGTTCCGTTTCTACCCCAACGATAACCTTTTGCCCATCTGCCTGCGCCGTCGTCTTGATCAGCCGTTCTCTCGCATCGGAATCCCACCGCCCTCGGATCACGTCCAATACGTAAAATTTACCTGCCCGGGTTCTGCCGATTTTTGCACCGACGGTGTAACAGGCTGTTTTTTTGGTACTGATCGCCTTATCCCAATACCGCACTGCCATGATGACCGGGTCAGCCGGATCAACCACGCCCACCTTCAATCGATCCACTAAAAACATCCCGCCGCTTCGAGGAATCGGGTGCTGGTCATACTGACACGCATATCCGTATTCTCCCATCCATTTCCGGTACTCTTGGAGTTTTTTGCGGGGAAGTCGCACCGGATCAAACAGTCCATTTTTGTAATACTCTTTGAGTTTTTCCGGTAAAACGGTCTGCCCTTCAGAGCAATCCGCAGGGAGGCAAATATGCTTGTACGTCCCCGTTTCGGCGTGAGAAATCCAGTTCCCTGTCGGGTCATCTTGATGCAGCCGTTGCATAATCATAATCGTTGGCGTGATGAGAGCATTCACCTTTCGGTTGGCAATGGTCTCATGGAGCCACAAATTGGCAACTTGCAGTTGGGTTTCGGAGTTTGCGGCAGAAGGGTCGATGGGGTCGTCTATGATGATGCAATTATGCACTAAAAAGCCGTTGGCGTAAAAATTATGGGTATCTTCGACTTCAATATCGTGGACATCCACCAGAGTGTTACTGATTTTTCTGATCGCCGTAATTTTGGGTACACGCCCACCCGGTGTCACCAATCGCATCCCCTCACGCAATTCTCCCACTTCTTTATAGCCCCGCCATTTTCCATTATCGTGGACAAAAAAACGATGCTCTGAAGTTGCTCTCGTGATTTGCCCTCCTGCTTCAATTTCATAAAATTCCTCTGCATTTCTCTGCAATACTGCCGTCACTTTTTTATAAACAACCTCATGAGAACCTTTCGACAGAACGTAATCGCCGACTTTGATGGACTCGATATTTTTCGAACCATTGAGCGTTCTTACTTGTGTACCAGCTAAAAGACAATGGGCATGTTTGCCAGTAACGGTGCCTCCGACTCCAACAGCGTACCGCTCGCCTCCCTTTGTGTTAGTGAAATGCGTTGCCTGATCCAGTGCGATTTGAATTTCGGGAAAACACTTCATATACAAATCGCTTTTCACAACATCCCTACTTTTCCGGCTGAATCCATGCGCCAATGCCATCGTATGAGAACATGCGATAATTTGAGCATGGGGCATCCGCCCCCAGAACCAGACTGGAAATAGGACCGATGCCAAAGAACTTTTTGTTGAACCCGGTGAGATATTTATCAGCACATCATGCAATTTTGGCTGCTTGGCAAATACCCGCTCCGCCACCATCTGGAGTTCATCGCAGAGGTACTTGATGTGCCAATTCCACACGGGCTCTTCGGTGATAATCGTCCCCCAAAACTCTTGTACGAACCGATAGAACGACCGCCCGCAGATGTCACGAATCAGTTGAATTTCGGTATTTTCCGGCAATTTGGTCATTGTGATAAAGCCTCCTCGACTATCGAACACATTTTCAACAGGGCGGTACTCCGGTTCTTGATTTGATATTTCTTCTGCACCTTCGACATCACCTCGATGAACCAGTCCTGCTCCATGAACACGATTGAATCATTATTGGGATCCAAGCCCATTTTGTACTGCAACGCGTCCAGCAGCCGCTCAATTTTCGCTTTGTCCGGTTCGCAGAACATAAACCGTATTTCGGAGAGTTCAATGTCCTTGTCCATAATCGAGGTCAAATCCAACGGTTTGTACGCCAACAATTCTCGTTCATCTACGCCCGAATACGCCTTCAAAAACAGGTCATCCAATTCCATGTACAACGCCTTCAGCAGGACGGGATCATCCTGCCCTGAAATGGAATTATGACTCAACTGAATCGCCAACTGCCTCTGATCATCAAAATCCGCTTCATCGCCGTACAGAATTAAAACCGATTCCAACTGGGCTTTGATCGCTGATTTGATGCGGTGGTTTCCACTGATGATTTTGAACTTGCCGTCTTGCTGTCGAATGCCGAACGGCAACTGACTCAAGAACCCGTCCCGTTTGATATTCTCATCCAAACGAGCCTGTTGCTCTTTCGTCATGTATCTGGCGTTCCTGTCCAATAGGACGCAGTCTTTCGTCGGGTGGACATACGCTAATTTGTAGGGGGCGATGAGCGCATTGATCTCCTCTAACTTGACGTTTATCGCGTCCTGCGGGGATTCTACAACGGTTTCCTGTTCTTCCATTTTTGATAACACTCCTGAATTGAATGGTCTGTAAATTGTGCGGTGTACGTGAGTTTGCCGGGTTGCGGGTCTTCCACGTCTTCTTTTTTGAATATTCCACGATATTTCATACTCACCGGCTTATCCGAGTACACCGAAGTCTGCAAGCCGGAATACGCATAGACATAATGCCGCCGGATCAATTGAGCGACTTCCTTCGACCGGAGCAGGTAGAGTAATAGTTTTGATAGGCGGTCAACCTTCGACGGCACGACGAAGTCACTGTGCAAAAAGAGAGTTTCCCAAATATCCGCCGTATTCAAGCCCTTCGTGAACACGGCAAATCCGAACAGTTTCTTGTCGGCGAAAAATCCTAACGAATAGTCTCCGCCAAGCGAATAGTTCACTTTTGCCGCCATGAACAGATGCTTGTAATGGGACACGACATTTTTGGGGATTTCCTTGACCGTGATTTCCGTGTCGTCCGTGATGTCGTCGCTATGATGTAAAATGACCGGTGCTTTGGGCAATAACTTCACAGACGGCTGCAAGTAGAAGTTCTTGACCGCCGGTACTGACGTGTAAAAATAGACCGGTCGCTTACCCGCATCTTTGTCTACTTTCCCAACGAGGAACAGCTCCGCTTCTTGATAGAAAATGTCACTGTAAATGCATACCCGTTTCGTAGCGAGCAGTTCAGCATAATAGGTTCCTGCTGTTTTGGAATCGAATAATTCGTAGGTTGGTCGTTCATAATCGAACGATTCCTCGACGTATTTGTACAATTTCTCGTATCCGGCTTTGTATGTGGGAGCATAGAGGAGTATCGTCGAATCGTCCGGTGCGTGGGACAAATGCTCTTTGAAATCGCCGAAGTAGAAAGAGGCAACTTTGAAGTCAAATGGTTTTTTATCTTCAAAATGCTTGAGCGTGTTATCGAAAAACTGCCGATGTTCCGTCTGGTAGTTATTCCATATCATACATTGGTAGTCATTCTTTTTCGCCGCAAACTGCCCGATTTTCATGGCAAACATCACTTGAATCAACGGCGTATATGGTGTTTCATCCCATGACAGGAACAATTCCATCAGGTCATCGTTTATGCACGACACAAGGAATGTCTCTTGCTGAATGATCGCCGCCACCAACCGGGAGTACAACGAAACATCGTTGCTGTGGACTTGGAATCCCGATGCTGATGCCATCCGGTCGAATGTAAAATTGCCAGAACAACCGACGTAAATGTTGGGATGTTCGGTCGGCGAGAGTGCGGATAAAACTTGACTTACACCTATACGGGAATCTTTGTCGATGGCACCTATGAACGGCATCAGAACAGGGCTGTTTGCAACTTTTTCGGCTTCTTCCTATTATCTGCTTCTTCCGTCAATTCGTGAATTTTTTCTCCGGTTCTTTCTTCATACCATTCGGCAAACATTGTCCGATGGCACCATTCTTCCGGCTTTCGCAGGTCTTCAAAGCACAGTAAAACCACCGGTTTCCCGTCCGCTGCCAGTTCTAACATCCGCTGAATTTTGGTAAGACCGAGGTCGTCCAACTGCTCAAAATATGCAATTTTGTAGGCTTCTTTGTCCGTCATCTTGACCATCGCCCACGAAGGGGCTAACGCCTTCAGATAAATCGGACTGTACTTGAGGAATCGGGCATTGCCCTGACTGATCCCAACCGGCACATATTCGCCGGTTGCCACTGCCTTGTTGTAATATCGACTTGTGAAAATTTGCATGATAATTGTTTGGGTTAGAGTTAAATCAGTGACTACGGTCGCCAACTATTCGAATTCTGACGGGGCTCTTTCAACTCCGTGTGCCGAAACCGTCCCGTAAATCAGGTTGTAATAGTCCAGCGGCAGTATAATCTCTTCTTTACTGCCGTCTTCCAAATGCAAAACAACAAGATGATTGTCATGCTGAAATTCAACAGTGATGTTTCCGGGTTGCTGTTCGAGGAGTTTGAGAATCCTATCGGCATCCGCTTTGATTGTCATGTCGGTTCTTGCCGTCATTGTACCGATTGGGGTTACGACATTGCTGTCTCGGTTGCTTTGCCTGTATCATATCATCTTTATAAACGATGCAAGTATAAAATTTCATTAGTTTTCATGGATCGGCAATGACGGCGGCGGAATGACTTCACACCAAAGGGTTTCCGGGTATCGTTTGCAGAATGTCTTGAGTTTGGGAGTGCTACCATCCCGTAACGCTATATTGGCACCATACTCCGTATCGTAAATCGTAACGACGTATGGTTTGACTCGGTCGCCGGAAAACGAATTGATTGAAAGCCAATATTGCCCATCCTGTTCCGGTGGAACGTGTGTCCATTGTGGAATGTGATTTGTCATTGTTCTCTTTGGGTTGCGACATTGCTGTCTCGGTTGCTTTGTTTGACTCTATAAACGATGTCAATACAATACCTCCAATGTGACGGAGTGAACAGCGGAGTATCCTGTTGCCTTGTGATACTCTGTCATCGCGTAGGCGATACTCCGAGCAAACTCGTCCCATTGTGTACACGAAAATCCGTCTTCCGCCGGTTGAACTTCGATTCTGTACGACTCCGCCTTCACCACTCGAACGTGGAGCACCTCATCGGTAATTCGAAGTTCGGCACGATTGTTCGAATAAGCAAGGAACATTTTTGCGTTCTTTCCTGTAATTTTGACTGACGCTGACATCGCTCTGCTTTGGGTTATGACCATGTGGTCGGTTTGCCTGTATCATAACTCGTTTATAAAACAAGCAAGTTTTCGGGTACCGGATTTTGGGTTATTGTTTGATTTTTTTCGTTAGCGTTCTCCGCACGAGAAAGCATTGTGTAATTCGATTGAAACTTCATTGATTTTGTCGAAATCCACTCCCGCCCTCAAATTGCAAGTCTTACGGGCTGTATCCATCTTGGTCAATCTTTCTTCTGCTTCCGCAAGTATTTCCTCGTAGGGCAATTTACCCGCTCGGATATCCCCGCATCGTTGCAGTTTATCTCCCTCCAACCTTACCAACGGCTCGCCATTGGTAAGGATATTCTCACCGGAGTACAATAGCCGCATGCAGTGCATCATATTCTTCCCGTCATAATCGAGTTTCTTTTGTTCTTGATCGACCCAACGGGCTTCGTTACGGTGTTGTCGCCAATCCCAGTATTGATGCCACAATTTCAGTTCCTTCTCGTATGCATCTTTGTGGTAGATGAGAACACCGGCGAATTTCGGACGCTCATCCTCCAGTGGAATATTCACCGGAATAATATCGGCAGTTTCATCTCCTCTAAACACGCCTTTTGCCCCCTCTCCGTAATAGTACAACCGATAAGCATCCTTAACGTGCTCCAATGCAACACAATGATACTGTTCCAACTTGATCGGATATGTTGTTACCGATTTGGTTCGAAGCGGCATCTCACCCTCATTTAATCGCTGTAACAATGCCCAATGGCACTTGGGGCTGTCTTCAAACGGATGAAGAGGCGTGGGATCATTATTGCAACACATTGGCAATATCCAACAGAAATCTTCCTTTGCAGGTTTCTTTTCGGGCATCGGGTTGTGAACTAACTTGTTCTGCCCCTTCGCCTTCTTGATTTGGGCTACGGCATATCCCCCGAAAGAATCCAGAACAGTCTTCGTGATGAACTCACTACGAATCCGTTCAATTTTTTCCCAAGCGGGTGTCGTTCGTTTTACACAGTCTTTCGGTGTCCAAAGCAATTCAATAATGTTCGGATTGCCCTGACAGGCAAGTGTCAAGAACCGCATAATGGTGTAATAGGTCGTGTCATTGGTGGAATCCGATACCTGCTCTACCTTCTTGTTCAGGCAGAAATAGTCCGACGTGGGTATAAAAAATACTCCCCGGAGGTCGATGTCACTCTTGTCGGTATTGGTACCGTAGGCGTGACTGCCGCCAATGCAATGAAAAATCAGTCTCTTTTCTGCGTCTTCAAGTTTCATTTCAAGTTCAATGTTGAATAGCGGGATATTTGTTCACACTATACCTGTTTGATACAACATGCAAGTTTTCGGTGACCAAATTTTGATGATTGTTCGATAATACAGCCAATTGCCAAAACCGCCAGTAACCGCCCGTGTTGCGTTGTAATGCTGATAGGGGTAAAGGAGGAGTATCACAAAATGTCGCCGTACACGGCGAGTACGCGGCTTATTCCGCCGTCGCCGGTCTCGGCTGTTGAATAAAACTGACCACGATGGGGACTTTTTGCCATGCAGTGATATTCAACAAGAACCGATTCTTGTATCGTTGATCGACATAAACAATGAAAACGGGATTGCCTTCCTGTACCCCAATTCCAACGAATAGGAATCCATTGGATTGCGATAACTGCTCATGCAATTCAATGGCATATTGGTTGAGGCTGGTTTCGGCGACAGCCGATTCGTTTTCTGTATTCAACTCACTCCCCGACGTGAATATTTGGGGCATCGACTTTGCTTTCTTTGTCATGTTCTTTGATCTCCGTGTTTCGAGTTCCATCATCTATCATATCCAACATGGGCTTCAGATTCTGTACGACATGCTCTGAAGATTCTTTCTGTTGCTTCGATTTGCGGACAAGGGCTAATAACTGTTCCCGCTCTTCCAACGACAGCCCAGAAACGTCAAAATCGGCTTGATTCCCGACGTTGATATTGACCGCAGGGTATTTCTCATCGAATCCCAGATTCTTGCCCAATGTTTTACAGAGAAATATCAACAATTGGGTGTCCTTCTCTTCAAGGGCTTTGTTGATTGCCGTTAGCCCAATGATCTCCGCACGTCGGGATTGGGCATGGCGTACATTTTCGGCAAATTCGGGATCATCCCGCATCCACTGGTACACCAACGATTCCCGCAACCCCAAACTATTCGCCGTAACACCGATGAACGCGGAACGTTCAATAAGGTCAACAAATTGTGCCTTGAACTCAGCCATGTTCTCTCTGGCAACACCTTCGTCAACCCAAGACCGTCTAGCGGGGGTTGTCGGCGGTGATGGGGATTCCTTTATATTCTCTGCGTTTTGCATTCAACATCTCTCTGTGATAGTAGGCGTACATCGGGTCAGTTTCCATCCGTAGTTTATGAATCGCCTCCCTGCGCTGTCTTGCGAGTGCTTTTCGCTTTTCTAATCTCTTTCGTCTCTCAGGATCATCCATCATCGTCCTGTAATACAGAGCACCTCGTTTGCTCCATGCTTCAAAATGGATGCGATAGGACGTGCGGACGTATTTCCGGCATTTGATTCTCCTTGCGATTTTTTTCTCTTCCGGCAGGTTTTTCCAGTAATCCCGTCGCTGTTTTTTGATTCTTGCCAGCCGCTCCGGTTCCTGTTTCATCTTTTGGTACGATTTCCGCATAGCCAGCCGATGGTACTCCCGTTTGGACTCTTTCTGTTCTTCGGTCATCGACTCCTTCTTTTTTTGACGTTTCTCCCGCTGTTTGCGCTGATATTCCGCCCATTTATCAGGATCCCTTTTCATTTTGTGGAACCACTGACGGTGATGTATCTTCCGCTCTTCGGCTGTCATCGTTTTGGGATATTTGAGCGTCATGGCGGACATATTTACCAAAGTGTGCGAGAAATTTGCTATTCGGAAAGCGATATGCCGTCTGGCAGTTCTGTGTGTTTGTTTGCATGCCACCTTTCCTCACTTCCTCAAACCCCGATAATCTGCACCGTCCACCTTGCATTGTCCGTCATCCCCGACCAGTACAAGTCTTCCTTCAGCGACTCGTAAACGTAGGAATATCCGGGACGGTTTTCATTTTCTGGTTCATCTTTGTCAAAAGTTCCCTCCGCCCCCGTGCAACTGACTCTCGATCCATGTTCATTGTAAAGGGTATCAGGTATTTCTCCGCCGTATTCCGCTTCAACCATTTCACAGGCGATGCGGTAGGCATCACACATCCCCGAAGCCTCTCTGCTGTCGGTGATATGCGGTCTTGCCGTGTAAATGTCCATTGAGTCATGGGCAATGGCACGAGTGTTGCCGATACCCCGCCGCTTTTCGACATGTTGCCGTTCCGCTTGGCGGTGAATGTACTTTGTTTTGATGACGAGGATCATTTTGCAGTCATGCTGTTCGGTTTCGGTTATTGCCGGCTCCTCTTCGTCCTCCTCTTCAAGCCGGTGATCGCGCAAATCCTCTTCAAGCATTGTCATTGCGTAATCCTGCCCTTCGGCAAGCATGGTGTTCCATTCTTTTTTGGAAATCCGTTCTTCTTCGGTGACCAATTCGGCTTCCAACGCCTTCTCGAACGTACTTTCGTAAAGTTTGTACGGGTATTTGTTACTCATGTTCTGCTCCTTTGGGTTAGTGGTTTTGGGATAATCGGTATCCCTTCTCAATCTCGCGGGTCGTATGACTTCTCCGCCCCTTCAAATTGTTCCAATTCGTTCTCCAACTCTCTGACCTTGTCGTCGAGTGATTCGTAGCCGCCATCGTCCCATTCATCCGGCTCACCTGCCGCCTTCCACTGTGCAGTATCTGCCAGCATCATTTTGTGTTTTCGGTCACCCAACGTGTCCAAATCGGCTTTGACCTCTTCGTAATGCATGGCAAACCCAAACTTCATTGAACCCGCCTCTTTGAGATAATGGCGAATACTTTCCCATTCTCTTGCAAGTTCACGAATCCGTTCCTCCACTGCAAGAACCTGTGGATCGTTGTCCACGTCCAACGCTTTATCAACGAACGTTGCGCCGCAGGATCGTTCCGCATGTTCCACCAGATTGCTGTAAGTTTGCATTTCTGTTTCTCCGGTTGGTTATGCCGTTTCCGGCTTGGTTGGTTTGCAAGTATCATAACTCGTTTATAAAACATGCAAGTTTTCGGAAGTCCTTATTTTGGAAAAGGACTCCAGAAAATGGGTATAGGCAAGATGCATTCTACGCCTCGTTGCCCTCCAGCCATTCCACCGCCCATGCCCGGAATGCAAGGTGAGCGTCGGCGAGAAGTTCGATGTCTTTCCCTGTCCGCTCCCCCCGTTCCGCCCGGCGGTATTCTTCTTCCGATTCATCAACGAAAGTTCTCAACGACTTCCGCACTATGTCCAATTCTTTCTGAAGATTGTCCATTGTCTTGCTCCTTTTGGTTAAGTGTTTCAAAAACCGGCGATTCTTTTCATGACATCGTTGATGTCCATATCGTGTGACTTATAGGTCGTATCATTCATTTCGTATGCACTCAAGTCCGACTTGATTGCGATATGAGAATGTGTCATCTGAATCAAGACGACATCAAATTTTCCGTCTTTGTACCGTACATTGAATGGCAATTTCAGCGATACACACGCTTGAATCACCATCGCCACTTCCGGCTGGAACGTCACGGCTTCCTGCTGTGTTCCCGCCTTCTGCATCGCCTCTACGAGCGAAGTCAGGTACTGGAGAGAAATGGCAAGGTCTGAATACTGATTGGCTGTCATGGCATCAACTCCTTCTCGGTTAGGATTAAGTTGCTTTGCCGAAATCATAACTCGCGTATAAAACATGCAAGTATTTGTAGATCATTATTTCAAGAAATATCTTGCTCTCCAATTGATGCCGTCTGACAGGAATCGAACAAGCCGCCCTGAATGGAATCTCCTTTGGACTCCATCGGCGGCATTTTTGAATACTGCGGATAAATGCGATCCTTTCTGAAAATCCTTATTACGCCTCTTCCCATTCAGTATCTTCCGTCTCCTCCAATTCCATTCCCCAATCGTCAGCGTCGGAATCGGCATCATTGTCCTCGCCGTCATCTTTGATACTTGGGAAGTAATAGATCATCTCCATCGCCATATTGTCGTAGGCAAACGACTTACCGGTCTTCCTCTTGATGAAGGAGGCGAGTGCGGCACATTCGGCGTTTTCGCCGACAAAGCCGATGCACGTCGCACCGAACATGCACCTGCCGGAATACCGCCGATACGGGCGAAGTCCCCGGTTTTCGGCAAGTCTGACGATCTTTTGAACTAACTGTTGGTTTGTGTAAGTTTCCATGATTTTCTATTAGGTTAATTGTCTATGTATCCGTATCATACCACTGGTATAAACCATGCAAGTTATTTTGTTCAGATTGGTATCATGAATTTGCCGATTCCTAAAATCCCGCCTCTGGCAGCTCGTCTTCGGCGGTTAAGTCCTGCATAACAGCAACCCGCTGTTCATCTGACAGCATGTACCGGTCAAAGACTTCGCAGATGCCTTTGTAATTCAGGAATGCTCGAAAAGACATTTGCATCGCACCATGCAGCTCAAACGTGCCGGTTTGAACGTTCTGTCCGATTTCCCGATCCAACGCCTTCTGTGTAAACAGTGCTCCCACTTGCCGAACGTCACCGGCAATTCGGAAATCCCGGATCAGCCGATTCCTGCCAATGTCAATGCCATTATTGAACAGGACATTTGCCATTCCATGAAAATGACACAGAACATTGGAGTATTTTACCGTATCGTGGAATTTGACCTTCGGCGCATCGTCAGTGATCTGTTGCTGCTGCTTCTCAATAATTTGCTTTTGCGATGTAATACGATTCTGCAATTCTGTTATGGCAGCAAGAATCAAATCGTCGCCTGTTAATTGGCAGATGACCTGTGCTTTACCGGTTCGCAGGTCGTGAAGCAGTTTTTTTACACCAGCTTTGAATTTCTTCGCTTCGGGTTTTCGGGATAGGAATAGCACTTCGTAAAGCCCATTCTCCGTCAAAAACCAATACTCTGTGTTGGGCTGGATACCCCCTGAACATTGTTCAGGGGGTACCATAGTTTTAATTTTTTCGTCATTATCAATCGAACGGATCATAACGTCCGTCTGTGAATGTTCGAGCCATCCCGCCACTTCTTTGGCGAGAAATAGCGGGTTTTCTACCGTTCCGAAAGCGGTTACGGTTTTGCCAAGAATCTCTTGGCTACCAAGTTTTATCAATGTGTTCGTCATGTTGTGTCTTTCAAAAAATGCGTTACTATGACATTTAGATATCAACAACAACTTCAAAATTCGTTTCATGCTTTAGCGCAAAAAATGGAGCCCGTGAAGTATCTTCGAAAAATTTTTGAAAGGTCAGAACCGATCAGACCCTTTCCGCTCATCGGGAACTGGCAAAGCAAGGAGTCACAACGGATGTGCCACTTCGCTATGTTTCTGGACGGAAACATTTGCCTGGCATGGGGGCAAACACCGCCCGTAACCGCCCGTGTCGACTCATAAAACCAGATAGGTAGTTTCATAGGAATGTACAGAAAGAACCCCGTGTGCGCCAACTGCGAGGCTAGAAAAAGCAAGACAACACGAAGCAAACACCGCCTGTAACCGCCCGTGTCGACCCATAAATTCAGATAGGTAGTTTCATAGGAATGTACAGAAAGAACCCCGTGTGCACCAACTGCATGGCAGAAAAAGCGGGACGGCGCAACCGAACCACCAGTCGCACCGCCCCAGCACCACCAACCAACCAAGAAAGTGAATCACCAATCACAATACCCTGCGGCAAATTGCTGCGCCTTTACAGAGGCAAGAAAAGTCTCCATTGCCGCATTCTGTCTGCTCTCTACTACCAGCCGACTCCGATAGCCAAGGTACGCCTCATTGGAGTACCATAGTCCATCCTCTTCGAAGCCGTGACCGACATTCACGATTTTCCCATCTTTGAATAGGAATGCCCATTTACTGCCGGTTTCCTTTGTGAGAATCTCTTGATTCTGCTGAATGGAGTACATGTATTTTGATCCCTTTTCTTTGCACCGATTCCAGAACGGGCGGATTGTCTTTTCAATGTACGCCATCGTATCGGAGTGGTCTTTTTTCTCTATCGTGACATTTCGAATGACTCCGTTGTGTGCAATAGCCACGTCCGTGCGGATTTCTTTTCCTTTCAAGTCCCCGGTGACAGGAAATGGGTGGCAGTTCCCACCACATCTGGAGCCGTGGGTGGCGAATCGAAAGTGAAACACGCAAGGGAATTTCTCCAAAGCGTCAAAATCAATGCTGTTTACAAACTTCCGCCAAGTCATGAAGCCTTTTCGGATATGGACACGGCCTTTGTAGGCAACGGCGTATCCCGCTCCGTGAGGGTTGCCGTCCCAGCAGTTCTGGAGGGTTACGATGTCTGGGCAGGGTACGCCTGCTGGTTTGGAAATGATAATGCACATGGTTAGGTCTCCTTATATTGGTTGGTGTAGTGGGGGCAGGCTTGCCTCCTACTGCCGCAAGGGGGCGATTGCCCCCCATGTAGTATCCGGTGTCTCTATTTTGGCAGTCGTCTCTTCACATCCTGAATTTTGCCGGTACAAATCCGCTCCTCTAAATCGGCGAACTTTTTGACAAGGGCATTGTCGCGGTCTTTGCCGATTTTGCGGTCTTCGTTCTCCCAGTAGAGTGCAACGAATTTGCGAGCATGTTCTGCAAGGGCTACAAGGTTTTCCCTTTTTTCTTGAATACTTTTGGCTCTTGCTTCATAACCAGCAATCGTCGTTTCAAGGTTTGCGAGTGCCTCTTCCGAGGTGATGTCGTCTGCGATTTGAATGTCTGCGCTGATAAGGTGGTTCGTGCTCATTGTCCTGCTCCTGTCTGTTGGGTTAAAACCGAATGACGACCTCGACTGTCGGGCGCATCCCATCGGTTTTTTGGAATGCTTCGTAAATATATTCAGCGAGCTGTTGCAATGCGTCGTTCTCGGTGATGTACGCCAATTCTTCGTCCATCGTGTCTTCATGGATATAAAATTCCATTTCGGATTCATTACGGACGTACAATTTTGTAATATCAAGGTCAAACTTGCCGATTTTGAGCAGTGCAGTGGCTTTGGCAGTATTCCTGCGGGTCACATACTTTTCGACGTTATGTCCGGTGATCCTGATTCGTTTTTGGGGTGTGTTGGTCATTGGTCTATTGGTTGGTTAAGGGGTTGCTTTGCCTGTATCATAACTCGTTTATAAAACATGCAAGTTTTTGGTAGTCGTTATTTTCAAAATAGTTGAGGATTTCTGTTGCGTCTGTTTGTGACAATTGCTTACCGCTGTGAATCGTATTTTTCGGCAAGTTTTCGGAATGTATCTTTGATTGCCTTTTGGCTGATGTCATTGGAAATCCAGCCGTATGAACGCTGATGTGCAGGATACTTACCGTAGTTACCCCAGCACAGGTATGCCAGCAGCCGCTCACATTCCGTCGCCCCTTCCTTCTCTCGTTTCCATACTCCTGTCAGGTTTTTGCCATTCCAAGAAGGGCACCGTTTGCAAGTCAGAGCTTTTTCAACGATTCCGAGGCAGACTTGTACCCAACCGACTATCTTCTTGGCTTCGAGACTGCCGGAAAAGCACCGAAATTCGACGGTATCGGGTCGGTGGTCTTGTTTCAAATTCGTGATATTCAGGAGTTTGTACCTTGCGCTGCCTGACACGTTGGCATAGCGGTCGTATTCTTTGGGGTTCTTGTGCTCTTTGACACCGTTACAATAATCACACCGCTCACGGGCTTTAGTACCGGTGATGGCATACAGCCCTCTCTCCAAGTAGGAGGCGATGGTGATCAATTTTGCAAGCTCAGCGGCACTCTTTTTCTCAAAGCCGACATGGACATGGACTCCGCAAGTTTTGTTAATTTTGTGCCCTTTTGATTTCAAAATGCCGATGACTTTGATCAAGTCCTTGATTCCTTCGACTCCTTTCAAAACCGGACTGACGATTTCACAACCGACGTTCGGATATCTTGCATGGAGACTGCTGTCACGAGATGCTGTCCACCCTGCTGGAAGGTAGGGGACTTGTCGTCCATCATGGTACTCGCCGATTCGAAGATCGGGATTCGCATTGTAAGGAACAATGGTTTCGATTTCGACTCCGAAGGTCAATTCGTGTGCCACTTCACTGATGGCGATGGTATTCGTTTGTCTGGTCATTGTTGTACTTGTTGGTTAAGGGTTGCTTTGCCTGTATCATAACTCTGATATAAATCATGCAAGTTTTTGATAGTCAGAATTGTGAAATAAATCCCTAATACTTCACGGGATTCTCTACGATCAGTCCGGCATCGGTGATAACTCTCAACAACGGGAATATTGCATTTTCCCATTCATCAAAAAAGTCCTGATCAATCTTCTCCGCCTTCCTACCCATGTCATCGTAGAGACCAACCTCATCACGAAATTGGTACATTTTTGCCATGTGCGTTCGGACTTCTTGGAGCGTTCGCAATGCAACTTCGGCTTTTACTTTCAGAATCGCTGCCTGATCGAAGAGTTCATTTCCTGTTGTCGCTTGTGTTTCTGTCATCGTGTTTATTGATGTGGTTGCGAGCCGTCAGGCTCTGGTTGATGTTTTACTGCCGTAAGGGGGCAATTTGCCCCCGCAAGCCGCAGTCTTTCGTGTCTTACATGGTGCGGATGCTTCTCAAAGTGTGGTGCAAGTCGGCGAGGGTTTTCACTGCATCCTTGTACCGGGTGTACCCGTATCGGGCGGTATCTTCATTGGCGTATGCCTCCAACTCGCCCATCGCCTCTTCCAAAATGCCGCTTGCTTGTTCCACTCGGAGAACGGCGAGTTCATACACGTTTCGTGTAGTAGGGGTGTGTTGCCAATCCACTACCGACTCGAGTACATACTTGAGATTGTGTTCTTCCGTTACTCTGATACGGCGGTGCTTGCCGTCTTTGTCGATAAAGCGGAACCAGACGTGGACGAGTGCCAGATTGCCGTCATGCCCTACATGTTCGTACTCGGTGGTAAACGGTACGATGTTTTCGGTGAGATGTGTAATTGCCTTGTTCACGAATGCCTTGCCTACGATTTTGTTTGCCATGATTCTGTTGGTTGGTTATGCCGTTTTCGGCTATGGTTTAGTTGGTTTGCTGGTATCATAACTCTGCTATAAACCATGCAAGTATTTTGTTGCCATAATTTTGGAAAAAGTTCTCGCCCATACCGCAGGGCGGGAATCCGCATCGGCATTGCCGTTGCTGATGATCCTATTCGTCATCCGCATCAGGCGTTTGCCGACGACGATTGTTGTCAACAATATCATCAAACCATTTGCCGCCTACCTGAAATCGGGGGATGATCAATTTCCCCACATCAATCCCAGTAACGGAAACGATGGTTGTTTCTTTGGGGTAGGCATTGGTACCTGTTAGCCCGTAGATGGTGTTCATCACGGCACCCTGCATGACATTGAAAACGGCTTTACAGGTATCAACGCCCAAGCCGTTCATCCATTCGAGCACTTGCCCCAGCGAAGCGGGAGAGGATTCCAGTCCCTCCCATGTGAGAGCACTACAATCATACAAAGCCTTCGCTTGCGCTGCGGTCGTCACTTTTTGAATTGAAAGTTGCGTTGTCATCGTTCTTGTCCTTTCTGGTTACGACCTGTCATGGTCTGGTTGGTGTTTTACTGCCGCAAGGGGGCGGTTTGCCCCCGTTACAGTTGTTGGTTATTTAGCGGTAGCAGTCGCTCTTGACCAGCACTTCGCATGCTTCGAGTTTGCTCAAGCCAGCCGTCATTAAGACAACGTCGAGTTCTTCGGTGGTCATGTCGCCGCCATAGTATTTTGCCATCTGAACCAAATGAACGAGCTCACTGTACGCCTTCTTGCATTCCCTGACCTTGTTGGCAATAGCGTCTGCTGTGCCGGTTTGCCGAAAACAATTGGAGTAAAAGTGATGTTGCCGTGATGTGTTCGGAAGATAAAAGGAAAAGTCCTCCGTACCGTTGTATACGGAGATTTTTTCCTTGTGAGTCTCGCCGTTGTATTCGAATGTTACGGTTCGCGTGGTGCGCCCGGTGACCGTAATCTCGACCGTGTTGCTGTTGGCTGTCGAGAAATAGATTTTGCCGATTTCAAATGCAGTGTTCATGATTCTGTTGGTTGGTTGTGAGCCGTCTGGCTCTGGTCAATGTTGGTTGGTTTGCTGGTATCATAACTCTTGTATAAATGATGCAAGTTTTAAATAGTCAGAATTTTGAAAATAATTTCCACTACTATTCGGCTTGAAAATGGGGCTATGTTGCCGATTCTGTGGGATTGCCTCAGTAGTGAGACGGCTTGCCTTCTACTGCCGCCTTGCCCTCTGTCAATCGTCTATCGCAATTTTGTTTCCCACGTCCCGCTACCATTGCCGTCCGGTGCGAAGATGTACAAGTATTTGCTTCCCACTTCATAACGTGCAACCTGCTCACTTGGGAATCGCTGGGGCTTGCACCGAGTCCATTTCTCGCCTCTGTCTCGGTGATAAAATATGCACACGCCTCGTTGCGGATTCTCGAAAGAATGGGTGGCGGGATCCACAACTCCTAGTTCCTTGACTTGTTCCGCTGTCAATTTGATGGGTTCAATGCGACTGCCGAGTATACTCATGTCGCCAAGAGCGATGAGCTCGCGAACCTTCTCTTCGGCGGTGTAATACTCTTTCAGGATTTTGCCGGTGAATTCGGGGTATCCGTCACTGTTGCAGTAGACGGCTTCAACGCTTCCGTCTGAGTTCTTGATTCCAATGTGTGCTTGTGTTGCCATGATTGTTTCTCCTAAGGTTGGTGGTTGGTTTTGCGGTTGGTCGCCGCTTTACGTATATCATACGTGTTTTATAAATGATGCAAGTTATTGTCATTAAAGAATTTAGGAAAATTTCAAGAAAATCCATGCTTATAAGCATGAATGCGGAGAATCGGCGAGATTACTGCCGATTCGTTCTGCCTCTACAGGTACTGCTCCACTTCTGTCATTGGGGTATCAAGAGGCAGTGAGAGCGGCATCAAGATTCCACACACCGCCTTCTGTCCCTCTTTCAGTATGTAAATCCGAGTCCATTCGGGATACTCCTTCACCTTCCCGTTCTTCAAGGTTTTCGTGCTGGCATCCGAATGCCGGTACTGTGCGATGAAGTTCTTTCCTTTGTAGGTGCAATAGGCGACATGTCCATTCCGAAATACGCCAACGTATTGGGAGTAGGCTTCGCCAATGGTTATCCCTTCTACCTCCGGGATTTCGATTCTTTTGTTCTTTTTCATCACTTTGTGGTGGGTTACGCCGGTTCCGGCTTGGTTGGAATTCACTCACATATTGCCGCGTTTATAAAACATGCAAGACTTGTTTCCAAAATTTCTTCAAAACTTGTGATACGACGAAACGTCGTAGCAAAGTATGCATGGGACACGGTTCGGCTACTGAAACAGGTAATTCCTCAAAAACATTGCACGTACACCGCCAAAACAAGTTCTGCCCTACGGAACTTCGGCAGAATGAGGGGCATTGAACAGAAATGCTCACAGATGATATACGGTGAACCGCCATAAGATGATAAAAGGAAATTCCCTTACAGAACTTCGGATTTAACGGGATAACACTGATTGGCACGTCCGTTCTACGGAAATATCCAATGCCTCAAGATCGGCACAGCAGCCGTATTTGCCAAGAACCCCGCCCACAAGCCGAATGACACGGGCAACAGTCAGAGCCTGCGCTACGGGGTACTCCATGAAATGCCCTCTCACCCATTCAGGGGTATCGCCGTAGACATTCCGAATCACCGATATTTCACGGCATAAACCAGCATGTTCCATTGCGTCCAGCACCATTTCACAGGCGAACATGCTCCGACCAATCACATCCGTTAATTCTTCAGAGCCGCATTCCCAAAGGTACCGGTTCCAGAGTCCCTGAACAATGCTGGATAATTCCGTATCACCGTAGGGGTGGTACTCCCTGCGGAACTTCTCCAACAGCATTGGGAAACGTTGCCAAAACCCGGATACGGTGCGGATGTCAAAACCATTCCAATGCACCACGTACCACCCAAGCACCAATTCGATCAGCCGGACGCTGTACTCCCCGGACTCCAGCATGGCGGTAAAATCCCGCAACATACGCCGCTTTCCCGGTGTGGGGACGGGAACCTTCTCACTCTTTTTTGTCTTCTTGTTCAGAACCACTTTGAAATGGGGCAACCGGGAAACAAAACCAAAGAACACATCCGTCAGTCGGATCGCGGCAGCAGGCACGTCACTTACACTATGTGCAGAACTCCCCATTTTCTGCGGGGTTCTGGCAGGAGCCGTTGATCCAGCCGATTTAACACTATGTTTTTTGCCCCCCGATCCGCCATTCAACGAATCGTTACCCCCGCGAGAACTTCTGCCATCAAAGAATCCCATATGACGTTATCTGCTTGAAACCGCCGATTCAGTTACGACACACCAGTCCCAGTCCACCAAAACAGGCGGAACCGTTGCGGTGTGTGCGGCTTTCATGCTACGCCGGTGGCATTATGGCTACCCGCCTCCATGAAGCAAACACGGCGGCTACGGTGCGAACAACGGTGGTGTGCCGTGATGCAGCGGGATCGGATCCACGATCCGCATTCAGAAACCCGTGACCAACGCGGTCACCCATAGTGGAATCCCACGGGACCGGGCTCGCAAGGAGGCAGTTCGGGGCAGTTTTCTCCCATTTTTCCCGGCTAATGCCCCTTTCTCCCTTTACCCGGCTGTATTTCTCCCTTTTTCCCTGCTGTTTTCCTCTTTCTTGGCAGCATGTCGCATTTTCTCCAGTTCACTATTTTTCAATATGGACTATCGAAGAACTAATCCCACTTCAATTCCACTTGATATGCCCAACTGCTCAGGCCTTCTGTGATGTGAATTACATTCCAAGTCAAGAAAGAGTGGTCACGTAATCGGCTGAAACTTGTTACAACTATCTTCTTCTGAAGGCTGGCGGTGTCTGCTATCTGGTCTTCTGTCACAATGCACCGTGTGGGCAACAATTCAACGGAATTTTGCTTTTTGGCATGGAGGGAGATCGCTGCAAAGACGACTTTATCCTGTGAAGTCAATGTTGCATCTCGTATCAATCGTTTGGGCAGTGGGACTGTTTCATTCAGGAGTTCCGTGTTCATTGGCTATTATGCTTTGAGGGTAGAATTTGCCGCATTGTACCCAGGTTATAAACAACGCAACCCTCTGTCTATGACTTTTTTCGGATTTGTTCCGCTTTCTGGTGCATTTTCCACCACGCCGAGACTAACCGTTTTATTCCCGTCTGTAGACTGATCCTGTACTTGGGGTGCGGGAGATTCAATTGAATTGCTGAATGGTATTGCTTGTGGACGGGAGGTTCAGGCTTCGCTGTGACGATTGTTTTGTCGAGCCACGACACTTCTACTGTAGCGTACCCGTGCCAGTCATTTTTGAACCATTGATAATCTTCCGCTTGTTCATTTTCTGGGCACGGGTCATCATAGACGATGTCAAATTTAAATTCTGTCGTGATTCTGCCTTTGTCCACGTATTCAGGATACCCACTCCAGATGACCGTCAGCGTAAAATGATGCAAGCCGTCATTGTGGAGTCCGTAGCGATGGCTTCCCGTGTGATAATCGGCGGTGGGCGTGATGATCACTTCCTCTGTGATGCTATCGGTACTTTTGATGCCCGTCGTTTTTTGTATCGCATTCATCAGTTTTTTGTAGGCGTTTCTACAAAATTTGGCTCGCCATTCAGTCGCTTGGCTCGAATACAGTATCGCAAATTCGATTTCATACATAACTTCGTCCTCTTTTACGTGCTGACGCGGGACGATCAGCGTCTTGTAGGGGTACTCTTTGCTCAGTTCGACGGGGATTTTGACAATCGGGTTATCGTCCACATAGCCGACGACAAGCCCGTTGACGTTTTCCAATTCCGGGTAAAATCCGTTAATTTTTACTGATGTGTTGTCGTGCAGTCTTTTCATGATGGGTTATTGTAGGCGATGTTTGTGGAAATGCAAATTTATTCCTTTTCGATTCGGATAATGTCCCCTATTTCTAATTCTTGGGCATGTGTCACGAGGATAAACTGAAAGTCTAATTCTTCGGATAATTGAGTGATAAGGTCTCTGATTTTCGGTCTGTATTCTTTCGATAGGAATCGGAATGGTTCGTCGAGAATAAGAATTTTTCGCTTTTTGTTGACTTGGGCGAGTAAAACTGCGGCTAAACGCAGTCCGAAGGACGCTACGTCCAGAACTCCGCCGCCGGATTGTGTAATTGGGTCAAAGATTTCGTTGTTTTTGATGAATTGGATTTCTGCTTCTGTTTTGTTTCGTTTTTGGGTGAAGGCTATTTTGAAATCGTAAATGTCGTCGCCGAACACCGCTTTCAGGCATCTTGTCACAATATCCGAGATCGTTTTATGCACATTTTCTTGAATCTGCGCAAAAACAGCTTGGAGAATCGTGTTCGCCTGATGAGCGGTATCCTGCTTCGTTCTTATCGTAATAATGTTTTCTTGTTCTCGTTGTATTGCTGTCAGTAGGGAGTTGTATTGCAGTAATTTTTGGTTCAATTGCTTTCGGTAAGTATTACAGTAGGTCTGCATATTTTTCGGTAAAGTTGTCATAGGTCGTTTGGAATTTGAATGAGGCTTTTTCGTATTTCGTTTGGAGTTCGTTTAGTAGGGACTTGGCTTCTTCGATAGTTGTTACGTTAAACTCGGCTTGTAGGGTTCGTTTAATTTCTTCTTGTTGTCCTTGGAGTCTGGCTATTTTGGATTGGAAGTTGTCAATTTTCGTTTTGAGTTCTTGGTATTGTTTTGGGCTAATCATTGTAGGGTTCCTTGTAAATTGGGTTGCTGGAAATCTGTATTGCTGTCTAACTCGGGCAGTTGTATTGCTGTAAAATCGTAATGTTGGCTGTTGTAAAGTAGGCAGTAGGTAAGTTGTAAAATAGGCAATTGGGCTATTGGGCAGTTGGTAAATTTGTGTTCGGTGTTGGGTACGATCCCTATCTTACCGCTTGGCGGTGCTGTATCGAATCGTCGGTTTCTTGCCGCAAATGGGCTATTGGAGGGGCATTTACTCCCTTTGCACGACATACCAATCCTTTGCCGTCGCCGATTCGTAGCCGATGTGGGCTGGCGTGTCGTCGTATCGGACGTTGCCGACATCGTTTCGGTATGCCGATATCCTGCGCCGTCGGAGGGCACAAACTCTGACTCTTTTCGCTGTCATACAGCACCGCTATCGAGAGTTTGCATTCTTGCCGGATTGTATCGATCACTTCGCTGGTCAATTCCAACCCCGCAACCTCGAACTCTCTCTCCGCTTGTTCGATTTTTTCGGGATCGCAGAGATGAGGGAGAATGTAATCGTCCCAATTCAAACGGGATTTTTGAATTTCCCAAAGTTTTTGGCAGTTTGAAGGTCTACTGAAATCCTGTTTGATGAGTCGTTTCAACCGGCAGACTTGTCCCGAATCGGTTCGCACAAAATCTCCCACTTTGAAACTATCACAGTCCGAAGTCCAGACTGTGTTTTCTGCGCTGGTACAAAAATAACAAATGGGTAACTGTTTCATCAATCTCTCCTCGTATTGAAATTTCCTGTTGTTTATGTGAATCATACACGATGTATAAATCGTGCAAGTTTATTTCTCGTTAAATGGCGAACATGTCAAACGCGGTGGCAAGTAGCGGATCAGGTTGCATCACCGTTTTCATAAAATGCCGCTCCCGTGCTTTCGTTATGTTGTTGGTTCGGAAGGGGACATGGGTCGTGTAGTCGGAAATTGCCATCAGAAAACCGTATGCCGTTCCTCGGACATTGTCCAAGTCCGATTCGTTGTAACATTGCATGAATCGGTCAATATTCTCTTGCGTATGCTTGTCCGAAATGGCGGTTCCCTTCATGGGAAATAGCCGATTCACCGATACAGACAGCTCCGACTGACTCATTTTCATGGCAACCAACTTTTCTGCGGTCGTTTCCAGCCGTTTCATATACTCGCTGGCAAGTGCCAACGTCTGTTGTGCGTCGTTCATACGGTTCATGACATTGATCGTGTGCGTGAATGTCCAGCGGTGCGTTGCCTGTTTCAATGCCAAATTGATGGTATTCTGACACGCTACCCGTATCGGAGTCATGCAAACATTAACCGGTGTTCTGCCGTCATGTCCGTTGATAATCAGGAGATAAGGGGCATACGCATCTTGCACGATCCGCTGTTCCGGCATTTTCGCAAGGAGCCATACCAAACGGCCTCCTTTGACCGAACCTGCCCGTTCATACCGGACTCCCTCTTCAAAAAGGATATCCGTAAACGCAAATGCTGTTTTGTTCTGAACGACCGTGTACCCTTTGCCGACAACACCCAGCAAATCTCCCGTATCATCCCGATAATTGCATAACTGCTGTTCATTGATTTGAAGTGTTCCGTTTGCCGCCATCCATTGAATGGGCGATTGGGATACATTCCAAAGCAATCCCGCTTGCTCTAACACGTTTGCCGAAGTCGATGCCTCCCGAAGAGGAATGCCCAGTCCGTTCCACGCTGCTTGGCGGGTGACGGGAATCGTCGATGTCTCTTGTGTGTGTTCCATGTTGAATGTCCTCGTGGTTAAAATTCAATGCGGTTGCAACCGCCTACACGTATATCTTACGTGACTTATAAATCATGCAAGTCTGCTTGGTGAATTTTGTGGAATTTTTGCTTACTGGCATGAAATCACAGTTTTTTGGGGCAAGATATGCCGGATGTGCGTTTTCTGTTGGTGCAAATCGACATCTGTTTCGGTTTATCAAAACAGATCATGCAAGATCATTCCATCGGAACGGTAGAAATGTTTGAAGAGTTGCCGGATTTGTAAAAGAATTCGCAGATCCGGTGTTGCATGGTTTTTCGGTTCTCTTTTTTTCTGTGGAGATGTTGGACGACTTTTACGTCAAGGAAATCGTGCATGACCACATACGTGATCCAGGCACCGACGTGATGCTTCGATAACCAGTTCAATGCTTCAATCCGCTGTTGCAGGTGGGCAAAACTCCGAATCGCCCACCAATCCGCCATTTGACTGTCCGCATCGTATAGTAACGGGAATAAATAATCCTGTTCTGACATTCCACCATCCCTGATTTCCATTCTCATTTCGCTAATTCTAGAAGTCTATTGATCTCTACCTGCACCGGTTCCGGGACATCGTGAGTGATGACATAATTGCGGATAACCTCCTCCACGTCAAGCGGATTCGTCGTCGTATTGGAAAGATAATGCACAAAATCGGCAATATCTTGATCCAAAACGGGGGATTCATGCCTCATGATGAAAATGTCGTCACTGACCGGCACATATTTCCGCTTGATCGTCTTATCCGAATACAATATCCCGACTGATGGTCTATAATCTACTTCATCTATAGTTCGCCGGTAAAACCCACCACAGTTGAAAATTGCAGGGGACGATGCCGCATCTTCATGGGGAATATGGTTATCGCCGAAAACGAGAACGTCGTAGTTTTTGCCGTTTTTCCGGTGATGTGATACGTTCGTCTCCTCTGAGGCTTTCGGATACGAAGCCCCTTTTTGCCAGCAGTATTCGTGAATCAGTGCGATGTCGAATCCGGCGGTGTAATCGGACTCTTGCGGAGTAAGCGGATGTTTGAAGGGAAATCCATGCACCCGAACCACCATACTCTGCAATTCGATACGGCGGGGTTGTCCGTGCTCAATATTTTTGATTTTCCCCGCTTCAACCAGCGTCCAATATGCCGATTTCTGTATGTCTTGAATATTGTGGAACGGTAAATCATGTTGACCGGGGACGGCGTAGATGTTGTCCGGCAATTCCCGTAGTGCAAAATTGATCAATTCCGCAGGCGGATTGTACCTGTGGAAAATGTCTCCGGCAACGAGAATCGGCACTGGGTACTCGACGGAACATTTCAATGGCAATTCTCGTAGCCACTGCAATTGACGGCGCATCGCCTCATACCAGTCCGGCTCTTGGGATCGAGCCGCTGGCGGTGTGTGCGACAGATGAATATCGGCGGTTAGGATGGCAATGGGGATCGGCATATTGGGCAAACTCCTTCACTTTGTTCATGTAATTGTTGTTTTGTCGCCCGCAAATCCTGCGATAATGCATGGATTTGCGATTCGTAATCTTCACACTGGTTTATAAATTCGGTCAACCGACGATGACCTTCACTGACCGTTTTGCAATACTGTAATCGTTTCTGTATCATGTCGATTTCGTCTTGCGTCGGTATTGTTTCCGGTATCGTTGTTAGGAGCGATGCGAGTCGGCTATGCTGTTGCCGAAGCGTATCTGCTGTTTTGTACGTTTCTTGTACGGGTTCAAAGTCTCTCACAATTGCTCGAATAGGACGAACATCGGGGTATGACGACAGAATGGTATCCAAACGGGTATATTGCCGCTGAATCCCGTCCTGTGCGGCGTATACCGTTACAAGCGGCTGGAAATCGTCCACGACAGTCTGTAATTTTTGAATCTGGGCTTGTGAGGATTCCAAACGATCCACCAACTCTGTCAGTTTATGGGTTGCTTGGGCGATTTCCGTACATCTTGTTTCATAAGCCTCTAATTTTTGCAGTATTTCGTCCGCTTGGAGAACCCACTCATTTGCCTTCGCTTCTGTCTCTAACTCGGTGATCCGGCTGGTCGTCACATCAAGTTCGGCGTTCAACCGCCTCAAATCGGACACGGAAACCTGCAAAACTCGATCTACCCATGCGATGTCCGCAATCGCATTGAGCTCCTTTGCCAGTTGCCCGGACGTGAGCGAAAACCAAAACAACGGATCATGCTGGTTTGCAATGTTGATTTCCCCAATGTTCAGGATTCTGGCGATTTCCGGCGGGACTTCGGAACTTACCGCAGCGTATTCGTTGGTCTCCGTTGCGTAGGTATTGGACGTTTTTGTCTTGACCCGTTGAATCGTTTGGTCGTCTGCTTCCAGAATGACGGCGCATTTATCTTTCCCGTGCGTAATGAACGAAGTTCCCCGTAAATTATTGAGGCAGACGTAATTTAGCGCACGTACAACTGCCGACTTTCCCGCATCAGAGGAGCCGACGATTGTCGTGATCTGCGACAGTGGGACTTCCAATTTCCGGTGACATTGGAAATTGCGTAGGGTAAGGTTCGTGAGCATGGTTTGGATTCCCGCTTTTGCAGGAAATTTTGGATTTGTCGTTATGATACAGCGTGTATTAACGATGCAACTCTATATCAACAATGATTTGCAAAAAGGTGTTCGGTGGTAAAATAGGCAAAATGGCTACTAGAAAATTTCGGAAAAATTTATATTTTGGTTCGATTTTGGTCTATTCGGTTCTTGCGGATTGATATAATGGTGGTATGTGAAATGTCCATTTAACAAAAAATACAACAATGCTTACCTTATTTGATGTCCACAAATACCTGATAAACTACTGGGCAAACATACGGAATATTCCGCACGAACAGGGCTTCTATCTTTTATTCGATGTCAGAGGCATACCAATTTATGTTGGGGAGGGCTGGCTCGACGAAAGAATTAAAACCCATTTCAACAGCAATGCGGGTGCCCAGTATTATGATGATGCCTGTTATTGTTTTTGGGTTCCTACATTTGATAAAAATATCGCCCGTGCCTATGAAAAAGCCATTTATGATGATTTTGCCTCAAAGGGTACTCCACTCATACGCAACCGAGAACGCCCAACTGGTGTGTCGATGACATTTCCTAATTGTTTTGCGAAGGCAAGGCTGGAGCTTGAAGCGATGACCAGTTGGCGGTCTTTGTTAAGGGGTATCGCTATCAGGAAATTGGTGGTTTCCCTAATATCGTAGTCATAATATCTAACGGGTATGCGTTTGCCTTACGGTCGATTTACGGAACAAAAAGACTTTCAAAGGCACAGAATAGCGGACAGTAAAATGGTCAGCCGGATAGATAGATTTCATACCCATATCGTCCTATCACGGTAGTCTAAATTTCTTTGAAAATTTGTACACCGTCTTCGGAAAACATCAGTCCCCGCTCCACATAAGCGACATCTTTCCAGCCTTTCGACCGGCAAAGGAACACTAATTCTCTATCATCGGCATAGGGGTCTGCTTTCCGTTTGCGGCGTTTCAGTCCCTTTACAAATTCCTTTTCCCAGCCCCAAGCTCCAGTGGGATACGCCGGGTACATTTCGTCCAATTCCTTTAGGTTGCATTCCTCTGTTTTCAGCCCGTTTCGCATCAAAACGTACCCCCGTTTGGGATTGAGTCCGATGATGGCACTCTGCTCACTGCTGGCGATCACCAATGGATAAACGCGGATATCCTGCGGAATCCTTTCTGGAGTCGGAAAGGGTACATCATGGAGTACGGGGCAAAAATCCCAAACTACGAATTTCATCTCATCTCTCCTGAATTAAAATTGGTTATGGATTTACGGGGCATTATAACAGGTTTATAAGTGGTGCAAGTCTTCATGTTTCTTGAAAATTTGCAACACTCCACCGGTTGGAACAATTTCTACGATCAAATACGGGTTCTTCAATTCTCTGATGAAGAGGACTTTAGCCCGTAACCCGTGCGGAAGCACAATTTCGTCCGCATCCGGTACAACGGCTTCCTTGCCAAGCGGAATGAAGGGAATTCCCGGCGGGACACGGATTTCCATGTCGATTTTCATGTCCTTTTTCCCGTCAACAGTCACAATCTCTTTGGCGGTGCCGCACGTTGAGAGGAAGCCGTCCATGTTAATAATACTGCCGATTTGCGGATACCCGTAAAAATCAAACCCTCCTGAATGCCGGGTAAATACATGCGGTTTGTCCGTCGTCAGATGTCGTGCAGAATTTTGCAAATTGGCACTCCATGTCAAAATCTTTTTCCAATCGACAAGAATTTCTTTTGTTTCTCGATCAATGACAATGTACTTTCCGAGCCGTTTTTCGTCTTGCAAGGTCGTTGTTTTAGTGACGACTCTGAGATAAATCTCCTGCAAAAGGTCAAAATCCTCATTCCGCAAGAGCGAATTCATCATGAAATACTTATCAAACTCACCGTATGCCGTTCGCGCATTCTTTTCATCTTGACTTGCAGCTGCGTTGTACTGTTTGAGCAATACGCCGTCTATATGACTTGTCGTCATCGGCTCACACGGAAACTCCTTCACCGGATTCTTCATCACGGCGATTATCCGCATTGCATCGGCTTTTGCTTTCGGCACTTGCTCGTGCCACTCTGCCACAGTCCGTGAGAAATCGGAATCCGGTCTGAAAGGTTCTAATTTTTTGAGATAGCCTTGAATAGCAATCAACTTTGCGACCCACTCCAAGAACACTTTATCGTCAGATTCCACCACCATATTGGATTGGAGGAGTTTGTCTAATTTCTTTTCATATGCTGCCGCTGCCGCTTGCAACGTCCGATCAACGTTAGGCAACTGAACCAAAATGTCTTGCACGTACTCCACCAACGATTCTCGTTGGATGGTCAATTCGGCGTATACTTTACGTTTAGCGTTGTCGAACTTCATCGACTGCAACTTCTTTTGATACGTCTCTTGTAATTTTGTAAACTCTTCAGCCTCTTGGCGAATTTCTGCGATTTGTTTGCGTAATCTCGCTGCATTTCGTTCCAACACCAGCACTTCTGCTTGACAGCGGTTAAACTGTGCCTGCGCCGCTTTGATTTGCAGTTCCGAATCGACACCCGCTGCCTTTGCTGCTGCAAGTATCTTTACCTCCTCCTTTTTTGCTTTTTCGACGTTGCTTTGTAGCCGTTTGATCGTCTGCTCGGTCGTTTCTTTGTGCCGTTTT
>Ga0082212_10001414_pt1 | contig 35385 bp, 33 predicted proteins | sample TergutNt197P3_FD_71548 | JGI IMG/M metagenome (GOLD analysis project Ga0082212, IMG submission 71548) | Neocapritermes taracua P3 segment gut microbial communities from Petit-Saut dam, French Guiana - Nt197 P3 | ecosystem: Host-associated > Arthropoda: Insects > Digestive system > Gut ...
CGAATTTTCCGCCATACTGCGTTAAAAATTTTTTAAATATCAACGGATATTCGCAAAATTTTTGCCTTGTTTGACGAAAAATTCGCTCGAAATTTAAACGATTCGTCTATGAACACAACTTCTTAAAACCGTCTCCCGATTTTGGGCAAACGGCTTAAAAAATATTCCCAACTTTTTTAAAAAACATCTTGATAAAAATGTCAAAATATGATATAATCGTGTCGTTATGCAAAAAATACTAAGTTATGTCCGCCGCGCCTGTCAAGAATTTGACCTTATACAAAACGGCGACAGGGTTGCCGTAGGCGTATCGGGCGGCAAGGATTCCGTCGTGTTATTGGCGGCTTTAGCGCAAATGCGGGTATTTCCCGGGTTCAACTATACTCTTCGCGCCGTAACAATGGACCCGCGTTTTTTCGGAAATGACGGCGATTTCTCGCCCGTCGAACGCTTATGCAAAAGGCTCGATGTTCCTTTCACGCTTATAAAAACGGACATTTACGAGGTCGTTTTTGATATTCGTAAAGAGAAAAACCCTTGTTCCTTGTGCGCTAAGATGAGGCGGGGCGCGTTACATGATGCGGCTTTAGCTGAGGGGTGTAACAAAATCGCGCTCGCACACAGTTTTGATGACGTTATAGAAACATTTATGATGAATCTTTTTATGGAGGGGCGATTGGGTTGTTTTTCGCCCAAAAGCTATCTTTCGCGAAAAGACCTTACTCTTATACGTCCGCTTGTGTTCGCGCCGGAGGGTGTGATAACGGGTTGTGTAAATCAAAACGGCTTTGAAATAGTAAAATCTCCCTGTCCCGTCGATAAATCTACCTATCGTCAAGAGATGAAGGAATTTCTTTTACAAAAGGAACGCGAAGACAGGGGGTTTAAATTACGATTATTTACCGCGTTAAGAAAGGGCAATATTGACGGGTGGGGGTATGACGGTTGAAATAAAGCCGCCGAAACAGGTGGTTGAAATTCTCGAAAAGCTTGAATCGCACGGTTATTCGGCATATATTCACGGCGAATGTGTACGGGTGCTTATAAAGGGGCAAACTCATCTTGACGAGATAAAAGCTTTTGATTTTGACGTAATGACTAACGCCGAAATGTCGCGCATTTTAGCAATTTTTGAGGATTACGGCTTAAATTGTGAGAATGTCGCTCGCGGCGAATTAATAGTCACGGTTTTGGGCGTTGCGGTCAGTATAACGACAATGACCGAGATTAAAGACGAGCTGTCGAACGAACACGCGTTCACGTTTGACGCAATAGCATACAGCTTGAAATCGGGGTTGGTTGACCCGTGGGGCGGTTTGAACGACCTTAAAAAAGGGTGCCTCAATTTTATTCAAGTCGGGAAGGCTTTTAACCCGCACGATATTTTACCCGCATTAGCCTGGCGTTCGAGCGGCGACTTTGAAATAAGCGACTTTGCAAAGGGTTTGATTCATAATAATATATCCGATATGGCTAAGCCGTCTTATGTAAAAGAGAGTCAGGACGCAAAAAATCTCAAGGCGATTTTAACGGAAAGAAACGTAAACGCGGTTTTATCGGAATACGAAGACGTTTTTGCGGCAATAATACCGGAAATAAAAATGCTCGGCGAGAACGCCGAACACAGCTACAAATGCGTGGGCTGTTCCGCGCCCGTCTTGACGTTGCGTTACGCGCTTTTGTTTCACGAATTAGGCAAGGAGGATTGTCGCTCGGTCGACTCGAACGGCAACAATCTTTATTACGGTCATGCCGAACGCTCGCGCATTTATGCAGAGCGGATTATGACGCGATTAGGCTGTCCCGCAGAGGATATAAAAGAGACCGGGCTTATTATAAAAAACTATCAAAGGGTGGCGCACACCTCTCGAACCCTTATATTGGATTTAAAAGACGAGTTCCCTAACGATTTGTTAAAACTGCTTTTGTTGTTTAACTGTGCAATAAACAGGGCGGTTTCTAATGAAAAAGACGCTATGATGTTTAAAGAATTGTCGAAAGGAATGTAATGAACAGCTTCAACTGGATAAATTACATTGATTTATTTTATAAAACGACTACCTTGTTGAACGGTTCATTTCAACCGGGTTTATATACATTCGGCTCCTTCAACCTCAGCTCCTTCAACTTCTACAACCTCGGCTCCTACAACCTCGGCTCCTACAACTTCGGTTCCTTCAACTTCTACAACCTCGGCTCTTTTGACTACAGCTTGCAAGGCTTCGGCTTAAACAACTGTCAACTGTCAACTGTCAATTGTCAATTGTCCGTCAATTGTCAATTGGCAACTGTCCGTCAACTGCCATCAGAGCCGTTGAATATATTTGGATATGGGATAGAACTAATATGAAACTAAATGTTATTTATTCGCTTTCTACGCTTCCGTTTTTTAAGAAAAACCCAAACGGAAGCTTCGAAATGGACAAATTTGAGCTTTACACCGCCGCGCTTTCTTCTCTCACGCGCAAAAGTAAACAAGAGATAAGCCCAAAAGACGGGCTTTGCTCGTCCGACGGGCGAATCTTGACGTCAGGTAACACAACGATAATGCACTGTGATAAACGCGGTGCGGAGTATCTTCGCGCAAAAGGCGTGTCTGATTTATGGGACGAGGTACTCGAGGATATTCCCGATGATTTGGAGGGGATTAACCCGTTGATGTTTTGGGCGGCGGGGAAGCTTTTTGCGTTAAAAAACACAAAAGCTCCCGTTTTAATGCTCGATACCGACTTCATAGCTTGGCAGCTTCCCGAACTCGGAAGCTCGATTGTCGCGGCACACAGAGAGCCGTTATTTGAAAAAACATACCCCGATGTTTCGCGCTTTCAAATGAATGACAGCTATACCTTCAATGACAAACTCGATTATACCGTTCAACCGTTGAACACGGCGTTTTTATATATGAACGATGATGAGTTTAAAGACTATTATGTTGAACAATCGCTCGACTTTATGAAATCGGCATTACCCTGTGATGACTATCTCACCTACATGGTTTACGCGGAGCAACGGCTATTGGCTCTTTTAGCCGCATATAAAAACATCGACGTTAAAACTATTCTGTGCTATGAACAGCTTAGACTGCCGCAAAAACGCTACACCCATACATGGGGTGCAAAACAGGTTATGAGGGACAATCCGAGCGAGGAAGAGCGGTTTTGCGAAAAATGCAGAAACAGAATCCGCAAGGATTTCCCCAAATATGAGTATATAATTGATATTATAGGATAGGGGGTCATAATGAAAGCTAAACAAGAGATAACCCCAAATGACGGGCTTTGCTCGTCCGAAGGGCGAATCTTGACGTCGGGTAAGCTACTTTTAATAGACGGCAATTCCTTAATCAACCGTTCGTTTTACGCAATACGCCTTCTTTCAAACAAAAAAGGCGTCTATACGAACGCAATTACCGGCTTTTTTTCGGCGTTCCTTAAGTTACAAAATGAGCTTAAGCCAACCCACGCGGCAATCGCATTTGACCTTCGCGCACCGACCTTCCGACACAAAATGTACGACGGCTATAAAAAACGCCGTAAAGGTATGCCCGAGGAATTGGCGGCGCAAATGCCTTATATAAAACAAATTCTCGATTATATGGGAATAGCGCGGGTAGAATGTGAAGGCTATGAAGCAGATGATATAATCGGAACGCTTGCGCGGTCTGCCGCATCGGACGAATCGGAAAACCTTGTTTACATCGCAACGGGCGACCGCGACTCGTTTCAATTAATAGATGAACAAATATCGGTTTGTCTCGCGTCAAATAAAGAAGAAATCATTTATACGCCTAAAAAAATCGAAGAGCTGTACGGTATAGCCCCTAAACAATTTATTGAGATTAAAGCGTTAATGGGCGATTCGTCGGACGATATTCCCGGGGTTGCGGGAATAGGGGAGAAGACGGCGTTTTCTCTTATACAAAAATTTGAAACCGTCGATTATATATATGAACATTTAGCGGGACTCGATGTGACCACTCTCGTCAGAACGAAGCTTTCACGCGGAAAGGAGTTGTGTTTCCTTAGCCGCGAACTCGGAAGAATAAAAACGGACGTCCCGATTGATTTATCGCTCAATTCGTATATACCGCAAAAAGGAAACCCCGCGCAATTGGCGACGCTTTTAACAGAACTCGAATTAGCGACGCTAATGAAACGCTTGAAGCTTCAACCGGTTGAGCTGCCCGCTTTGAGCGACGTATCACAAAATGAACCTCAAAAAAACGAAGCCGACAACGACCAAACCAACGACCACCCCTATGAACACCTTCAAGTCGACAACGATTTAGAGCGCGTTTTGCGCGATATGGAAAATACAGGGATTAAGGTTGACGCAGAGGGGATTCGGAAATTCGGCGAAGAGCTTGAACCGCAAATTAACGCGCTTGAGTCGCGAATACACGAAATGGCGGGGGTACAATTCAACATACTTTCGCCTAAACAATTGAGCGAAATCCTTTTTGAAGGCTTGGGCTTAAGCGGTACAAAAAAGACAAAAACCGGGTATTCGACCGGTGCGGAGGTGTTGGAGGCTTTGGCGGACGAACACCCGATAATCCCCCTTATTACCGAATACAGAGAGCTTACAAAGCTTAATTCAACTTATGTACAGGGGCTTTTAAAATGCGTAAAAGACAACGGGCGAATCCACACCACCTTTAAAAACGAAACGCGAACGGGGCGGCTTTCGTCGGTTGAGCCTAATATTCAAAATATTCCGGTGCGTACCGAACGCGGAAGAATTTTCAGGCGTTTTTTCATAGCGGAACGCGGTTGCCTTTTAGTAGACGCCGACTATTCCCAAATAGAACTGCGGGTTTTAGCGCACGTCTCGTCTGACTCAATTATGCTCGACGCTTTTAGAAATAATGCCGATATTCATACAATAACCGCGGCACAGGTGTTTGGCGTAGCCGAAAAAAACGTAACGCGGGAAATGCGTAGCGCGGCAAAGGCGGTCAATTTCGGAATAGTGTACGGAATGGGCGCGTTTTCGCTGTCGAAGGAAATCGGCGTTTCCGTCGCACAAGCAAAGGATTATATCGAGCGTTATCTCAAAAAGTACAACGGCGTCCGCGAATATCTCGAGCGCGTCACAGAAGAAGCAAAAAACTGCGGCTATGTTAAGACTTTACTCGGACGAACCCGCAACATTCCCGAGCTTAGGTCATCTAACCACAATATACGCGCCTCCGGCGAACGAATTGCAAAAAATACACCGATTCAAGGAACGGCGGCGGATATTATAAAAATAGCAATGGTTCGGGTATACGACCGCTTAATAAAAGAACAACCGAGCGCGAAGCTTATATTACAGGTACACGATGAGCTGATTGTCGAATCGCCGGAACAAATTGCCGACAAAACGGCAAAAATCTTATCCGAGGAAATGATTTCCGCGGGGAGAGAACTCGAGATGAATCTAACGGTAGATGTAAAAACGGGGAGTTCGTGGTATGAAACACACTGACGGGCAGTTGCAGTTGACAATTGACAAGGGACAGTTGACAGTTGTTGAGCGCGTTTTACAAATGGAGCGGGTTTGTTTTGATGAGCCGTGGTTATCGGTAAACCCAAACTCCGTTTTTGTTATTGAGGACTACGGTTACGCCGTCGGAACCCAAAACGAACTCCACAGAATCGCCGTCCTTCCGGAATTTAGAGGTAAAGGCTTGTCATATTCGCTCATGCGTTCGTTTTTAGACAAATGTAACGGCGAGGTGTTCTTAGAGGTTGCTTCTAAAAACGCCCACGCCGTTAAGCTTTATAAAAAATGCGGTTTTAAAGAAATTGCACGCCGTAAAGATTACTACAAAGATGATGATTGTATTGTGATGTCTATGAATACAGCTTCTAATTCTTCTAACTCTTCTAATTCTTCAACTTGAAGTTTGAAACCAATTCTTCCAATATATCCGATTGATTATTCATTTCCATAGACGCCGCCGCACTCTGCTCGGCGGTCGACGAGTTTCTTTGAACAACCTGTGCAATATGCTCCATGCCGGTGTTAATTTGAATAATCCCGTGCGACTGTTCATCAGATGATTGTGCAATTTGGGTCACGATTTGGGTGCTTTCGTTAATCCCCGATACAATATCGTTAAGACTTATTGCCGTTTCTCCTGCAATTTTTGAGCCTAACTCGGCTTTCTGAACGGAATTTGCAATAAGCTCGCCCGTTTCCTTTGCCGCCTCCGCGCTCTTCCCCGCCAAATTCCGCACCTCCTCGGCAACAACGGCAAAGCCTTTACCGTGTTGACCCGCGCGCGCCGCCTCAACCGCCGCGTTTAACGCCAATATATTTGTTTGGAACGCTATGTCGTCAATAACCTTAATTACCTTACCTATACTTTGGCTCGCCTGATTAATTTCATCAACCGCCTTCATCATTTCGCTCATTTGATGACTTCCTTTTTCGGCGTTCCCTTTTATTGTCTCGGCGAGATTTGCGGCTTGTTTAGCCATGTCTGCGTTATTCTTAGTCTTAACCGCTATTTCCGCAACCTCTGCGGACAGCTCTTCTACTACCGACGCCTGTTCCGTTGAGCCTTGAGCGAGCGATTGCGCCCCCTCCGACACCTGTCTCGAGCCGTTGGCAACCTGTTCGGTAGAGGTGTTGATATCGCCGAACATAGTGTTCAAATTATCGACGGTATGTTGAAGCGCGTTCCCCATAATGTCGTTTTCGGAAAGAAAATCAATTTGAGTGGTCAAATCCCCCTTCGCCACGTTTTCCAATTCGTTGGAAATGTTCAAAACGTGTTTAATGAACAAATTTGTGCTGTTTATAATATGCCCTATTTCGTCGTCGATTTTTGCAAATCGGCTTATCTTATTAAGGTCGTCTGCGTCAAATTTGATGTCCCCCGTAACGCCCGCTTTGTGCATTAAGTCGGAAAGAACCCGCAGCGGTCGTAATATCCCCCTCGGCAATAACCACGATAAGAATAATCCGACCCCCGCCCCGACAATTAAGAAGACGATAATTAAAACGGTCGCAAAAACGCCGAGACGTATAATTTCGAGTTCCTCGCTCGTGCTTATCTCGGAATACCGCTCTTCCATTTGGGTCAAAAGCTCTATAACCTCGTTCGTCTTCGGAAGAACATCTTTTACTACGTGTTCCCGCGCATCCTTATAATCACCCGCTTCTATATATTCGATTACGAGCTTTGCCTCCTCGTGAATATATGTATGCGGCTCCAAAATTTGTTCTAAAAGGGAAAGAACGGTTGTATCGGATATATGCTGCGCCTCCTCGCTCTTGAGCCAGGTTCCTAACGCACAGCCGTTCGGGTCAACCGAACCGGTAAATTCGGTCTCCGCCAAAACCGCCTGTGTCAGTCCGTGTCTCCATATAAAATGCGCGTTCAAAACAATCGAAACGCCTTCGGCTTCTTTTTGGGTATCATATAAATTTGTTGACATATTCGTAAGTTGTTTTACCGAGAATATCCCCGCCGCTCCGAGAATAACCGAAATAGCCACCATAACAAAAAAGCTCAAATAAATCTTAGCGCGTACCTTCATAATAAAAACACTCCCTACTTATTTTTATGTTCCCCTTATACAAACACCATAATATTATATTCTACATAATTTTTTCAAATATGTCAAGTCATTAATATAACTTTAAAATCTTTTGTGAAAATTGCACAAATAAAAACAGATTCTCGTTAAAACGCGAATCTGTTTTTTAGCTATCGTCAAAATATCTCTTGTTTTGCTCCTCAATCGGTAGCGTTGGTCAAAGCGAATTTAATTTCTATTTCGTTACTTTCGCCGAAATTATTATACCGAATCACTTTAACGGTGACAACATCGCCGATACTCAAGTCTTTTATAATATTTTGTATATCCGCCGCAGTAGCGACGTCTTTCCCGTTAATCGCAATAATTATATCGTTTCGCGCAAGTCCGCTTTCCGCCGCGGGTGTACCCGGTCTGACCGTTTCGACTAAAAACCCGCTGAAATCGTCATAATACGGAATGACCTCTCTGCCCGTTATTCCGAGCATTGCGCGGGTAGTAACCGCGCCGAATTGTGTGAGGTCGGTTATAATGGGCATAGCCTCGTCAATTGATATAGCGAAGCCCAAATTGTCAATAGCGGTATCGTACACGAGCTTTATATTAACGATTCCGATAACCTCACCTTGCATATTAAATAAGGGACAACCGGAGTTCCCCGGGTTAAGCGCGGCGTCGGTTTGGATAGAGGGGAGCATATAAGGGTTTCCGTCGTCGAGCTCTCTTTGAAGCCCGGAAATAATCCCCTGCGTCATTGTTTTGATAAGTCCTACGGGGTTTCCGATTGCGACGACGGTTTGACCTATTCTGAGGTCGGAGCTTTTGCCGATTTCTGCATATTTAAAAGCCTCGTCTCGTTCTATTTTCAAAACGGCTAAATCGGACGGCGTGTCGGAGCCGTAAAGCGTTGCCTCGTATTCGTGCGGCTTTGCGGACGGGTCGTTATAATCGTCAATAACTACAAATATCTTTTCCGAACCGTCAACAACGTGAGCGCAGGTTATAATAAAACCGTCCTCGGATATGATGACCCCGCTCCCCACAATTCCCGATTCATCTCCCGCTCCCGTTTTTATTCCGACAACCGTATCGTTTAAATCCGCATACAGCTCGGCGGCGTTATAATCGCCCGAACGCAATTCGCGTTCGTGAACGGGGGGTTTTTCAAAAGCCGCCTCGTTCGAATTATCCAACTCGGGCTGTAAAAGAACATCGGGGATATTATTTCTGTCGACGTTATCCTTTGCGGCGGCGCGTTTCCCGCCGTTTGACTGTACTTGTGAGCTTGAGCTTATATCGACTATTTTTACAACCTCTGTAAGAAGCCAGGAGCCGCCGAAGCCTACCGCCCCCCCAAATATTATCGTCGCCAAACACGAAATAAAGACCGTTTGGAATCTTCCTTTTTTCTTAATGTATTCCGGTTTCATAAATCTCCTCCTTATGAATGTATATTATTTGTTTTTCGCCTTTTGGTATATACCTGATATAAACAGTATAATGCTATAATTTCTTATTGTCAATCGTTAAAGGAGAAAATTCACCCAATCTTCAGGGAATCCCAAATCGGCGGGATTTACTATATCGGCATAATCATCGAACAATTTTATCATATCGCCGACGAAAGCCTTCCCCCACTCCTTTTGATGATTTCCGCGCCTGTGCACAATTCGTATTGCAATTAAATAATCGAAGAGCGTCGAACCCATTTCATATTCGCGCGGAAAAAACGAAACAGAATCTCCGACCGCCTTACGAAGCTCTCCCGGCAAATTGTTGCCGTAAATTCGATTATAATGGGCGCAATGATTACGAAGGTTCCCCAAATTTTCGAGCCAGTTATCGGCGTTTCTTGCGTCGAGCTTAAAATAGTGAAGCGAGATATCTTTTTTATCGCTCGCGCGCATATCCTGATAAAAAAAGACCAACATACCAAAGCTGAACAGCTCCATTAAAACCCACAGAGGAAACGCCCCCTTGTGTTTGTTGTTATAATGTCGAACAAAGGACAAGTGGGAGTTTTTGTCTAACATACGCTTTATTTTATTTAAAAACGCTTTATGGTTATGTCTGCGGTCAAACGAATCCTCATTAAGATATCCCAACGAGCCGTATTTTGTGGCGTGATAGTTAGAAACCGCCGCTCTTACCGCCAATTCTATTTCCTCCAACAAAATGAGGATTTCCGAGCGCAGCCGCCTGTCAAAATCATAAAACCTCATTCCGCATTCAAAGGTCGTGCCTTCCTTGTAGTATTTCCCGTTATCGTCCAAAAAAACCGCAAAATAATGTAATAAACGATAATAATTTATAGATTCGAGCGTGTAATGTGCATAATCCTCGTCGTTAATAATCATTCCTCGTTCGCGAAGCTTTTCAATTTGAACCGAAATTGTGGCGGGGACTTTTGAAAAACCTTGTTCGCGCTCGGAAAATATAACAGCATTTGTCATATACGATAACCTCAATTCTTAGAATTAACTCTGACAAAATTTTTCTTGCCTTTTTTTACAACAACAAAGTCGTTAATCTCTATTACCGCGTTTACATCTGTTATCTTTTCGTCGTCGACCGATACGCCGCCTTGCTCCACGTTGGTTCGCGCATCTCGCTTTGAGCCGCAAAGCTTAGCTTGAATCAACAAATCGAGAATATTAATCTGCTTTTCGCTCACCGTAACAGATGGCATATTTGCATCGACGGCTCCCCCCCCGAAAACATTCCGCGCCGCGTCGCGCGCCTTTTGCGCCGCGTCGACGCCGTGAACCGTTTTTGTTAACTCGAACGCTAATAGCTCCTTTGCCGTATTGAGCTTCGCGCCCTCGAGGGTCTTTTCCATTTCCTCAATCTCTTCTATGGGGATAAAGGTCATCATTTTTAAAAGGTTGATTACATCGGCGTCGTCAACATTTCGGAAATATTGAAAAAAATCATAAACCGAAAACTTATTTGAATCGAGCCAAACCGCGCCTTTTTCTGTTTTGCCCATTTTCTTTCCGTCTTTTGTTAAAAGCAGAGAGAAGGTCATAGCGAAGGCGTCCGTTTTCGATTCGACCCGCCGAACCAAGTCCGCGCCCGCCAATATATTAGACCATTGGTCGTCGCCGCCTATTTGCATTTTTACGTCCTTTGCTCTGTATAAATGTAAAAAGTCATAGCTTTGTAGAAGCATATAATTAAACTCGAGGAACGAAAGCCCCTTTCCTTCGAGTCTCGAACGGAAGCATTCGGCGGTGAGCATTTTGTTTACCGAGAAATGTCGTCCTATATCGCGGAGAAAATCGAGATATTTTATATCGGCAAACCAATCCCCGTTTTTCACGATTTCCGCTTTACCCGGACGCAAATCAATAATCTGCGAGAATTGTTTTTTGAAACGCTCGGCGTTATACGCAATATCCTCGGGCGTCAACATTTTACGCATATCCGTCTTGCCCGTCGGGTCGCCTATGAGCGAGGTTGCCGTACCGAGCAAGGCTACGGGATAATGTCCCGCGTCCTGTAATCGTTTCATGGTGATTAGCTGCATTAGCCCGCCCACATGAAGCGAATCGGCGGTTGCGTCAAACCCGATATAAAATTTTACCGAGTCGCCGCCCGATAAAAGCTCTTCTATTTCCTTTTCGTGGCTCATCTGTGCAATAAGACCGCGCCGCTTTAATTCTTGAAATATAGTCATTATTAACTCTCACCCCTACAAATTTTTATAAATATTATAACACAACAACTGTCAACTGTCAATTGTCAACTGTCTCTCTACCCTGTGCGCTACGGCACAGGTTACCTCATAGGGAATTGTCCCCAATGAATCGGCAATGTCTTCGACGCTAATCCCGCTGTCCTCGTCGCCGTAAATTGTTACCTCGTCGCCGACCTTTACGTTATCAATATCGGTAATATCCGCCATAATATACTCCATACAGACGTTTCCGCATATAGGCGCGAGCTTTCCGTTAATAATAACCTTCCCGCGGTTAGAATGTCGTCGCGAATACCCGTCGGCATATCCCGCGGCGACAACCGCTATGCGGCGGTAGGAATCGGCGGTATACCTTCGCCCATAGCTTATGGGGGTTCCCGCGGGTACGTCTCTTATTTGAACAATGTCGGTTTTAAGCGTCATAACCGGTTTTAATTTAACGGGGCTTTCAAAGGCGGTATTAGGGCGATAGCCGTAAAGCGAAACCCCCAACCTAATCATATCCCCGCTAAGCTCCCCGTGGTACAGCGCGCCCGCCGAGTTATGCGCGTGATACTTCATGTTATATTTTTCGGCAAATTTTTGTATTTGCGCCTGTTGCTTGGCGGTAAATTCCCGATTTTCAATTTCGATTGAATCGGCGTCGGAAAAATGGGTGTAAAAAGCCTCGGGCTTTAATTGCGAAAACGCCATAATTGTATCAAGCTCGTCGAACGTGTTCACGCCGAACCGCGTCATACCCGTATCAATTTTTATGTGACAGCGGAGGCGGTTTCCACTGTTTTGCTTTAAGTGTTTTTGTATAACGGAAGCGTTGCCGACATTGGATATTGTCTGAATAAAGTCGTTTCTGATAACTCTTTCTATATACGACGAGGGTGTTCGCGAAAGTATGAGTATATCCGCGCCCTTTGCAATTTCCCGTATCGTCTCCGCTTCATAAATATTCGAAACGGCAAAGCTTTTTATACCGTGTTTATACAAACAATCGACGACGGCTTCTATCCCGTGACCGTATGCGTTTGCTTTAACAACCGCCATAATCTTTTTATCGGGACAAAGCCGCTTTATCTGTTCCACATTATGAATAAGCGCGTTTTTGTTTATTAATGCACGTATCATATAAAAATCTTTCCTTTCCGACTATTGAAATTTATTCTGTTTTATGTTATTATATATTTGGAGACAATCTTAGAAGCTGTATTCATAGACATCACCGTTCATCTTTCGGCGAATTTTCCGCCACACTGCGTTAAAAATTTCTTAAATATCAACGGATATTCGCAAAATTTTTGCCTTGTTTGACGAAAAATTCGCTCGACATTTAAACGATTCGTCTATGAACACAACTTCTTATTTTTTGAGAGGATATTATGGCGATTAAAGAAAAAAAGCACCTTCGCAGAAGGAGCAACTGGTACATCTACCTTATAAGCTTCGCAACGACAACCGTTTTACTCGGCTTGACTATATTGGCGTTTTCTGATGTTTTGTTCCCGCCAAAGAGTACGCTTACTCAAAAAGACGCTTGGGGCGAATATAAGCCCGATTCGGAAACCAACGTAACCGTTTTGTTCATGCTGTGCGATGAACAGGGGAGCGTCCCCAACAATTATATGCTTATGAGATATCGTCCGGGCGACGAGATTATTACATTAGTTCCGCTTAATGCCTCTACAAGAGTAACCGCCGGTAAAAAAACGGGTAAGCTTACCGATTTGTACAAACAAGGTGGGGCGAATACCGTGACCGAAGGGATAAAAGAAACATTAAGCGTCGAGTGTGACTTTTATGTTCTTTTTGACCGTTCGTCTTTTATAAGCTTGACGTCGCTTTTAGGCGATGTTCAGGTTAATATACCCTACTTTTTTGAAGACGGGGGGATTGAACTCGACACCGGTGAACAATATATTTCGGGGAGCGAATTGTTCTTATATATGAATAACGCCGATTTTCCCGAAGCGGGTGAGGATTATAACCTCATTATAATGGGCTCCGCCGTTTCGTCGATAATCAACACGAACGCGAGGCATTTGGAAAACGAAGCCATTCAAGACGCTTTTAATAAGGTTCTCAATACCGCGAGCACCAACTTAACCTTCAGACATTTTGCTTTTTATCAGCGCGCGCTCACCTACACCTCTGAAAACAGCGCGAACCCCGCTTATTATTATATCCCCACCGGGAGCTATGAGGCGGGCGAATTTGTTATTTCTGCCGAATCAATAGGGCTTATATATAACCGCTTTGATTTAGCTTAGAAGCTGTGTTCTCATAGACATCACAGCTTCTTAAATATTCTTCTCGCCTTTACCCGCCGATTTTATCGTAACCTTACCGTCCTCGGGGTACATGAACACCGTGCGCCCATAATCCGCGCCGGTATCCTGTGCAAGTATCGGAATACGCAATGCGTGTAACGCCGCCTTAACAGAAGCGACGTTTCGCTCGCCTATATTGAACCGACAAGACGCGCCGGTGGTGAACATTGTTGCTCCGCCGGCGATTTTTGCCGTTACCGTTGCTCTGCTTGCCCCCATAATGAGCATTTTGTTGAACATATCGGGGATTGCTGTGTCGGCGAACTTCATTCGGTTTAAGCCGCTCCCTTCCCCGGAGCCGGTCGATTCGGGGAGCATAATGTGCGAAAGCCCCGCAATTTTTGTCTTTTTATCATAAAGGCAGATACCCACACAAGAACCCAACGCATAAGTAACCACGACGTCGGGGGGTTTGCCAATTTTCCAATCGGAAATCCCAACGCTTAAGTTCATTCCATACCTAACTTTCCAAATAAAACCGAAAGCGAATCAACCGTAGGAATTAAAAGTATATTTGATTTCATCTTTACGCCGTTAATCTCTATAAACTTATCAATACATAAAAGCTTCTCGCCTATTTCTCCAAATTCGATAATAGGAACGCTCATAATTGCGCCAAACATATCGACGGCAAAGGACGGCGTTTCTATGCCTATATTGACGCCCGCTAATGAGGAAATGGCGGTCATATATGAATGACTCATTATGCTTCCTATTTCGGTTAAGGCGGAAATATCCTCATCGCTTAAATTAAGGAGGTCGATTTTCTTTTCTCCAAAAAAAACGCTTAGAATTGCTTCGGCAAACTCATGCTCGACGATTATCAGTATCATCCCTCTGATATCGTCTTTTAAATGAACCAAGACGGCGGCAACCGTTTCCTCGGGACTTCCGTTTTTTTCTATTGCCTCTTGAAACCCCAAAAACTTGACCTCGGGCATACTTATTACAATTTCCTTACCCGTCAATGATGATAAAGCGGTCGACGCGTTTCCTGAGCCTATATTCCCTATTTCCGTCAATACGTCTATTTGCGATGCGTTTAAATCTTCAAATTTTTTCAGCGCAGCCATTAACTTACCCCTCACTATTCTCTTTAGATATTCTCTTTATATCACCTTAAATTATTAACCGTTTTCATTATTTCATCAGACACTTGAACGAGCTTTGCATTAAACTGATACGAACGCTGTGTCTCGATAATCCGCACCATGTCGCCCGCCAAATCTACGGCAGACTGTTCATATACCCCCGCGAGCTTTTCCGCCGTCGGGTTCGCAACCGCCTCGCCCGACCGCTCGGTAACAATAAACCTATTGTTCTCCGCCTGGTCAAGTCCCCAATTGTTGGGAACGGAATATACGCCCACCATGTCGCGCAATGCGTTTACATCAATATCGGTGGTTTCAAACTCGGGCAATAAACGAATTTCTATTATATTGCCCTCTGCGTCTCTACTCATTTCCTTGCGCGGTTCGCTCATCAAAAACGGTATAACTATGCGATTCCCTTCGTTATCCAAAACAAAATCGCCAAACCCGTTGACAAGCACCCACTCCTCCGTGTCGACCATCTGTGAAATGTTAAAACGGCCGTCTCTCGTGAGATAGGTGTTCCCGTATCTGTCCATGGTCATGAAAAAATCCTCGTTGGGTAACGCAAAATCGAGCGGCTGGTCCGATAAAACGAGTCCGCCTTGTCCCCACATTAAATCGGTCTTTGAAAGATACTGTCCGTGTCCCGTCTGCCACTCTTCTCGCGGCGGATGCTGCAAAGTGTAAATACACTCCGCAAAACTCGGGCGCAACGGCTTATACCCGATTGTGTTGACGTTCGCTATGTTATTTGCATAGACGTTCAACCCTTGTTGCTGTGCAATCATACCCGTCCTTGATGTATAAAATGAAATACTCATAATTTAGATATACCCCTTAATAAAAATATACAATTACCTGTTAAGCTTTGCCATATCTGCGTTTCTGCTGTTAATCAAATCGAACGCCTTGAGCGCGAAGCTGCTCGCTTCGAACATACGCTGTACCTCGAGTGCTTTCGTCATTTCCTTATTCACGTCAACATTTGACTTTTCGAACGCACCTTGAATAATATCGAATCTCTCACCCGCCGGCATTACCGCGTCTCCGTCATAGGCAAAGAAATTGTCGCCGACCTTTCTGACGTTCGCTTCCTCGGGAATATAGGTCAACAGAAACTCGTCAATGAAGTTCTCTTCATAGTCTAATATAACCCCGTCGTTGGTTATAATGAAATCATTATGCCCTATGTAAATGTCGCCGCTTACCCCTTGAACCCGTCCTTGTCTTCCGAGTACAAGATACCCCTCTCGGTCAAGCTCAAATTGTCCCGCGCGGGTTTGATATGTTATGCCGTTGCGGTCGGTCACGTTAAAGTAAACATTCCCCCATATAGCAACGTCAAACTTACTTTCGGTGTATTCGAGCGACCCTTGTTCAAGAAAGGTATGCGACTCTTCAACATAGGTCTGTTCCATTGTCCCTCTGTGTGTGGCGTTCCTGCGCTGAACCCAAATGAGTTCGTCCATAAAGGTGTTTAAAGTAACCTCGTCCTTTCGGAACCCGGAGGTGTTTACGTGTGTAACATTGTTAGAAACGGTATCTAACTCCCTTTGTCTGACTATCATGGCTTGTGCCGCATTATAAAACCCTCTTGCAAACATAAAATATAACCATGCCTTTCGATTAATTTAAATTAAATTTAAAATTTTCTCAATTTAAGTTTTTTATATAATGCTCTAACTTTTGTTTAAGTAAAAGCATACATTTAGAATGAATCTGACACACCCTCGATTCGGTCACCTCGAGAACCTCGGCAATTTCTCTGAGCTTTAGATTCTCGTAATAATAAAGCGACACAACCTGTTGTTCCTTTGGTTTAAGCTCGGCGATTGCTTCGGCAATTACCCGTTTTTGCTCCTTCAAAAAAAGCCCCGCGCTCACCTCGTTATCCCCGGAATCCCAAAAATTATCCTCGTACAAAAGCTCTTCAAAGGACAATGTGTTCGCGCTCGCCGTATCGGACAACCTTTTTGCAAACTGCTCCTTAGTAAGCCCCATATGCTCTGCCAATTCCTGATTCGTCGGGCTTCTCCCGAATTGATGATACAATTCGCCGTAAGCGTTGTTTAACTCGCGCCCAAACCTCCGAACCTGTCTCGGTACCCAATCCTGTTTCCTGATATAATCGAGAATCGCGCCTTTTATTTTTATCGACGCAAATGTTTCAAATTTGACGCCCCTTGCGGTATCAAATGCGTCGACCGCCGCAATAAGCGCGATTACGCCCTCATTAATGAGGTCGTCCGCGTCGAACCCCTTTGCGTATATATTCCGCAACGCGAGCGCGGAATTTTTTACCGAATCCATATATAACAAGACGATTTCGTTGCGAATTGTAACGTCTCCGGTTTGCTTGTATTTATAGAATAATTCGTTCTTATCATTACCCAAAACACTCACCACCCGTCGAGCAGATTTCTCGATTCTTCAGCTTCCCCGCTCTTGTTTGCTTTCGCTCTTATTCGTTATTGGCTATATTCCCGATTGATTGAATCTGCACTGTATTGTCGATTTCGTTATACGACAATACAGTAATACCCGGAATAAACTGGTCAACCATTTTCTTAAAGTACACCCGCACCACCGGACTCGTCAGTATAATCACCTGCGGCACGACATCGCGTACCTTTTCAACCGCTTCGGTGGCTAAACTCATAATTTGTTGTACCTTTTCGGGGTCAAGAGAGAGATAACTCCCCCTGTCCGATTTTTTAACATTCGCTATAATAAGGTCTTCTATGCGCGGGTCAATTGTGATTACCCGCAACGAGTTTGCCTCGGAGAATCGGCGGGTTATTGTGCGCTTAAGCGATTGTCTTACATATTCAACGGCAATGTCTATATCTTTAAGTGCAGCTACGTTCTCCGCAAGTGCCTCAAGTATTGTTTCCATATCGCGAATCGGTATCCCCTCTTTAAGAAGCATACAAAGAACTTTTTGAAGATAGCCGATTGAAACGACCGCAGGAATGAGGTCGTCAACAACCGCGGGGTTGTTTGCTTTCATATTATCAACCATCGTCTTAACGTCCTGTCTCGAAAGAATCTCGTGACAATGGGTTCTGATTATCTCGGAGAGGTGGGTTATCATAACCGAAACGGGGTCAATTAACGTATATCCCGCAACGTCCGCCATAACCTTTTTGTCTTCGCTAATCCAACGCGCGGGAATACCGAACGCCGGCTCGATTGTATCAATTCCCTCAACCGGATTAGACACGTCTCCGTTATCAATCGCGAGATAATGGTCGGTTAATATTTCCCCCCTCGTGACCTCCTCGCCCTTGATTTTAATAAGATACTGGTTGGGGTTAATTTCGGGATTATTTCTCATGCGTACCGACGGGAAAACCATTCCCATTTCGGTGGCAAATTGTTTCCGAAAGAGTACAACACGTTCTATTGTGCTTCCCCCGCTTTTCTCGTCAACCAAATGCAAAAGACTGTACCCGAACTCCATCTCTATTTGTTCAATCGACAAAAGCTTAAACACATTGTCGATATTCCTGTAATAGCCTTCTTCCCCCGCGCTTCCCGCTCCCGGGAGCATATCCATGTCCTCCATAGCCGCCTGTTCCGCCGCCAAAGCTATTTCCATCTCCTCGCGCTTTAACATTCTTGACGTCTGAAACCCGAACAAAATAAGCGATATGCCTATAACAAACAAAATCGGCTTAGGAAACCCCGGAAGCATCATTAACGCCAACACGGTCAACCCGGTAATATACATTACAACGGGCTTTCTCGTGAACTGGAATATAATATCGGCGTTAAACGAACCCTCGGTACCCGCTCTCGTTACAACCATACCCGTTGCGACCGATATAAGCAACGCCGGAATCTGCGACGAGAGACCGTCGCCGACCGTCAAAAGGAAATACGTGCCTAAAACCTCGCCGAACGACATATTCATCATAACCATGCCGAGTATTCCGCCGGCAATAAGGTTTACGAGCGCGGTTATTATCGACATAATAGCGTCGCCCTTAACAAATTTTGTGGCACCGTCCATGGCTCCGAAAAAGTCCGCCTCGCGTTGAATCTTTACGCGGCGAAGCTTTGCTTCCTCGTCGGTAATCGCCCCCGTGTTCAAATCGGCGTCAATTGCCATTTGCTTACCCGGCATAGCGTCTAACGTAAACCGCGCCGCAACCTCTGAAACACGTTCCGCGCCCTTTGTTATTACCAAAAAGTTGGTTATTACTATTATAATAAATATGATGAATCCGACTACGGCATTACCGCCCATTACGAATGTTCCGTAGGTTTCAATAACCTTTCCCGCGTAGGCATCACCCAAAATGCCCCTCGTTGTCGATATATTGAGGGCTAATCGGAACACCGTCGTGATTAACAAAATTGTGGGAAATATCGAAAATTCGAGCGTCTCCTTTATATACATCGTCATCAATAAAATCATAACCGCAACGGCTACATTTATTATCAATAAAAAGTCAATTAACGCCCCGTCCCAAATTTTACTCAGAGGAATAACTATTGCGAGCACAATTACAATGACAAATACAGCGAACACGTTGTTCAGCATTCTTCTAATCATGCTACACTCCCCTTTTTTGGTAATTGTCAACTGTATCGTCAATTGTCAACTGTATCGTCTATTGTCAACTGTATCGTCAATTGTCTACTGTAATCCCCTTCGCCGTGTACATATCGGTCAAGATAACCGCTATTGCGTTATACATTGAAGGCGGTATTTCGGAATCCACCTCTACCGTCTCGTACAGCTCGCGGGCTAATTGGCGGTTTTCGGTGATGAAAACGTCGTTTTCCTCGGCGATTTTGATTATTCTCAACGCCATAGCGTCTTTCCCCTTTGCCACCACCTTCGGCGCGATTAATGTGTTTTCGCGGTCATAGGATATCGCCACGGCAAAGTGGGTGGGGTTACGAACTACAACGTCCGACCCCGGAACCTGTTCCATCATTCTCTGTTGAGCCATCTCCCGCTGTTTTTGTTTAATTTTGCTCTTAATTGCGGGGTCGCCCTCTATTTGTTTATACTCGTCCTTAACCTCTTGTTTCGACATTTTAAGCTTTTTCTCATACTGCCACCATTGAAAGAGATAGTCGCCGACCGAAACAAAAACGATTATTAAAACGAGAAGCATAATTATGCCGAATGCGGTACGCGCAATATAAGCGACCCCTATTTTTGAGTCGGTGTCGAGAAGCCTTTGATAGTCCGACATATTGTTGCGTATTTGATTATATACAATAACCGAAATAACGGCAATTACGATTGTTCCTTTTATGACGTTAACAAAGGTCTGCATTGAGAACAACCGTTTTACCCCGGTTATAGGATTGAGCTTAGAAAATTTTGGCTTAAGCGGCTTCATGGTAAAAAGCCCTTTTGTTTGAAAAATCGTGCTTATTACGGGAACAATTATTCCCACCGTCGCCAATGGCGTTGTTATAAGCGCGAAATACTTGATTCCGAAAACAAAAACGGAAATAAACGATTCTGCCGCGACCTCAAACCCCTCGCCGACATTTACAACCGCCTCGGACGTCATGTCCATCATAAATTGGAGCATGAACCTTCCGTATACAAACAACATGAAGAAAATGAAAAAGATAGACGCCGCCGTAGTTATTTCCTTACTTTGGAGGACGTTTCCCTCTTTCTCCCGCGCATCGCGCCGTTTCTTCGGCGTGGCTTTTTCTGTTTTTTCTTGACCTCCGCCTTGCCCCAATTAAATCACCCCAATCTTTCAAGGGTTGCGTATAAGTTGTCAAACATAATATCCATGAGCCGTTGAACAAAATCGGACATAGGGCCGGCTAACGCCATTACAAGGAAAAAGCCCATCATAATCTTCATTTGTATGTTAATTGCGAATATTTGGATATTCGGAACCGCTTTCATCATTACGCCCACGCAAATTTGCAGAATCATCTCCGCCGCAATAATCGGCATCGCCATCTTTACCGCTAAGGTCATTACCGTCCCCAAAAACATTACTATATCGTGCGACATGGAAATCCATTCCGTCGTAAACTCAAAGCCAATGGGAACGATTTCATAAGACAGCGCGAAAAGCGATATATAGCTTAAATGTCCCCCCGTGACGAAAAAGTACAAAATAAACAAATAATAGTACAAGCTCGCCATTATAGGCATTGTGACATTTGTCGTCGGGTCCATAACCTCGGAAAGCGACATAGTCATCTGATTATCTATTATTTTCCCCGCCAATATAATGACGTTTAAAATAAGATTCACTATAAAGCCGAAAACAAACCCTAACGCCGCCTCCATAAGCAAAACCATGACAAAATTCGGAATGTTCTCGGGTATATAACCGATTACATCGCCCATTGACGCTAACATAGCGAGCGAAAGCACAAGCGACATAGCCACGCGAACGCGCATAGGCACCGTTGCCCGCCCGAATATCGGGTTAAAGGTGAATATTCCGGTAACTCTCGCGAATACAACCAAACAGCCTATGAAGTTACCTATGATTAAATCCCATATTTCCTGCACAATTTATCAATCCCTTATATAACCGTCAATTATTCGTATAGCTGTCAATTATTTATCACAGAGTAATGCTCGCCATCCTTTCGAATATCATATTCAAAAAGTCAATTGTTTCGCGTATCATCCAAGGGCCCATTGCCAATAAAGCGACAGTTATACCGATTAGCTTCGGCGCAAAGGTCATTGTCTGCTCTTGAACCTGCGTCGCCGCCTGTAAAATTGCAATAATCAACCCTATGCCCATTGCCGCAATCAACATCGGCGCGCATAATTTAAACGCCAAGAAAATTGCACCCGTTAATATCTCTAAAACTATATCTTGAGTCATTTAAACTCCTTTTACACTCCTTCACAGCTCCCGTTCGGCACTACCCGTAACCGAAGGACTTGACAACCGAGCCGATTAACAACTGCCAACCGTTTACAAGCACAAACAACATGATTTTAAACGGAAGCGAAATCATTGCCGGCGGAAGCATCATCATACCCATCGACATAAGCGTTGAAGCTACCACCATATCTATTATCAAAAACGGAACGAACAATAAAAAGCCCATTTGGAAAGCCCGCGAAAGCTCGCTCACCATAAACGCCGGAATAACAACTCTGAAGCTGAGCTGTTCTTGATAGTTGAGCAAATTCACGTCTCCCGTGGGGAGAACGGGAACCTGATTCCCTTCCTCGTCTATATCATACATCGTAGCTTCGGCTAAATTCATAAAAAACGTCATATTACTGTTGGACGTTTGTCTGAGCATAAATGTTTTCATCGGGCGACCCGCCGCTTCAACCGCCTCCCACGCCGACTCAAATTCGCCGTTTACATAAGGTCGGTATGCTTCTTCGTTAATTTGAGTGAATACCGGCCACATAATAAACATTGTTAAAAACAGAGCTAATCCCGTCAAAATTTGATTTGGCGGCGTCGACTGTGTACTCATTGCGTTTCGCAAAAAGCCGAGCACTATTATTATGCGGGTATACGACGTCATCATTAAAAGAATGGACGGCGCGACCGACAAAATCGTAATAAGGAGAATAATCTCCAACGGTTGTGAGCCGTCAACGCCGATGAGGTCGCGTAATGCGGAAGAATCCACATTCGGCGCGAGAATTTCATCATCGAGAATCCCCGTTTCGTTACCGCCGGGTTCCGCAACTACGGTTACCGTGAGCATCAAAACCGATAAGACGACCACAGCGAAAAGGGTTGATATTTTACTAATCGACTTAAACCTTTTACTTACTTTCATCGTCCTTAATTCTCTCTTTTTCCTCGTTATCCGCATCATTGCCGACCGTTATATTGTCTTTCTTCTTTCCGATAAAACTGCTTAATATATCCGAAAAGGGAAGAACGCCTTGTACGACGCCTTTTTGTGCGTCCTCAAAAGCGGCCTTTGTGTACTCGTCCTCGGCAATGTCCAAATCGGCTAACTTTTCCATCCGCTGTGAGGAAACCCCGACCAACATCAATTTGCCGCAGACGGATATCACTAATATCATGGATTCGCGACCTAACGAAACCCTGTCGATTACGCGCAACCGCCCCCCGGACGTGGAAATACGCCTATTGAACATTCTGAGTCCGAAGAACGTCAAGAACATCAACCCCAAAACGCCCAATAAAGACACAAGCATCCATAAAATTTCCATTAAACACCTAAAACACCTAAATCAAGAGAATTAACTCACGCTTTTTTCGAGTCGCTCCTCTTGATTTTTTACTGTATTTTTTTCTCAACCTAAAATCTTAGTTACGGTTTGAAGAATTCTATCGGGCTTAAATGGTTTTACAATGAAATCGAGCGCGCCGAGCTTAATCGCTTCAACAACCATCGCTTCTTGTCCCATAGCGGAACACATAATCACTTTAGCCGAGGGGTGTTTGCTTTTTATTTCCGATAAAGCTTCAATTCCCGTTTTATTGGGCATGGTTATATCCATAACCACAAGGTCGGGCGTTTCCGCTTCATACACCTGACACGCAATTTCACCGTCTCCCGCTTCAAGAATATTTGTGTACCCGTTTTTTGTGAGTGTGTCTCTTATGAGCATTCTCATAAAAGCCGCGTCGTCAACCAATAGTATTTTTTTGTCCATGATAAAAATTCTCCTTCAAATTATTCTTTACCTAATGAATCCATAAATTTCGATTTGATTATTTCGGTTATTCTGACCGCAAAGTTATCGTCTATTACCACAACATCGCCCCGCGCTATCAGATTTCCGTTTACTACAACGTCTACCGGTGCGCCCGCCTGACGTTCGAGTTCGATTATTGTTCCGGGGGTAAACCCTAATATTTCCTTCACCCTTCTTCTCGCCGTCCCGATTTCTACAGAAATCTGCAACGGAACGCCCATGAGTAATTGTAAATTATCCCTTTGGTCTTCCGACAAATTAACGTCAAAGTTTTCAAACTGGTGAAGCTGTGCCGTTTGAATATTAATAGGCATTTGCATAGGATATCCTCCGTACTGTGGTTGATAACCGTATGGCGGCATTGCCATTCCCTGTGGCGGATACCCCGGCGGCATTCCTTGCGGCATACCCTGTGGCGGATACCCTTGCGGCATACCCTGCGGCGGATACCCTTGCGGCATACCCTGCGGCGGATACCCCGGCGGCATTCCTTGCGGCATACCCTGTGGCGGAACACCCATTCCCGCGGCGGGCTGTTGTGGTGTCGCGGCGGCAACCGGCTCGGGTTCGGGTTCCGGCTCGGGGTCGTCCTTCGGGCTGCTGACCTCTACCATTCTGTCCGAAAGCTCCTGTGCCAACGGAATACTCATGACCGAAACAAACTCCGAATTAATAACGTCCTCAATCGTAAGATTAAAATTAACCGCAACGACCGATTCCTCGGGTTCAAAATCTTGAAGCTCGGAAAGGTTAATCTGATTCATAATATGTGGAGCGGGGGTCGATATATCTATGTTCATATCAAGGAACTTCGACAATGCCGTTGAACACGACCCCATCATTTGATTCATCACCTCGGAAACCGCGCTTATGTTTAATTCGTCAAACTCAAAATCGGGTAAAAGCTCTAAAGGCTGACCCATCAGTTGATTCAAAATCATCTGAACGTCATCTTGTTTGAGTAACATCAAATTTGAACCGCTTATTCCCTTAGTGTAAACAATTTTCACACAAATAGCCGGCTCAAGCTCTTCCCTCTTCATATCCGACGCTTTAAGGACGGTTACCGTCGGCGTAGTAATCCACACCTTCGCATTGAGCAATTCCGATGCGGCGGTTGCCGCACTGCCCATGCCGATATTCATTATTTCGCCTATCGCGTCTTTTTGGACATCCGTTATTTCATTAATCGCCATTATATGTCCGATTCCTTTCCCTATTGCTATTCAAAATCGTTACGTAAAACCGTCTCAATTTTGATTGCTTTTTTACTATTGAAAACTCCGAGCTTTCCGTCGAACCACGTCTGTCCGCCGATGTTAAGGACAATATTCCCGTCGATACTTTTCCCTAACGGGATTATATCCCCCGTCTGCAAATTTATCACGTCTTGCATATCTAAGTTTGTCTCGCCCAAAACCGCGGTAACATTCAACAAAGATTGTGAAAGCGTGGTCATAATCGTTTCCTTACGCTCATCCTCGCGCGCCGCGTCCGTCTTTTTCGACCCCCGCACATTAAACGTGGTATATTTTTGCATAACGCCGTCTAACTCCAAGGCCGGCATACAAACCGATACTATAGACTTGACCTCGTTCAAATGAACCTCTAAAACGGCGATTACCATTGTATCATCATAACCTATATTGGAGATTACTCGCGAGTTGGTTTCTATTTTTTCGAGGTAAGGGTTTATTTCAACATAATTTTCCCAAGGCTCCTGAAACATATTTGCCATATTCTTGACGATTCCGCCCATGACGTTTGTTTCAATCTCGGTGAAATCTCGTTCGGAGTCGGTGTATTCGCCCCGCCCGCCCAAAAGACGGTCTATCATAATATATGATATCGAGTTAGACAACTGAACAATTGCGGTAACGTCGTCAACGTCTTCATCGTCTACCTTAAGGTTGATTATTCCCATAATTACATAATCCGGCAAAGCGTTGTTGAACTCAAAATACTTTTGTTCCTCAATCGAAACGAGCGTAACCTTACAATAAAGCCGCAACAACCCCGTGAGATACGATGACAAAAGCCGCGCATAATTATCAAATATGCTGTCGAGGATTTTCATTCGCTCCTTAGTCAGCTTTTTTGGAGCTCTGAAATCATAATCTTTTATTGTGATTTCCATACTCGACGGGTCTATCTCAAGTACCTCGCCCGACATGGCACTGTTTAGCATCGCGTCTATTTGTTCTTGTGTAAGAGCATCTGCCAAATCATCACCACCCTTTTATAATCAAAATAATTGTTGCCTTAGCAACCGTCCCTTACTCGGCACCTGCTCCACACCTGTCAGCACCTACTCGGCACTTACGCAACACCTGCTCGGCACTTGCTTGGCACTTACTCGGTATCCGGTCTGTCCGGAAGGGTCGGGATTCCTTTTATCACCGGGCCCCACTCGTCAAAAACATCGCTCGGCTTATTCGCATTGTCGAAGTCGTCCTCGCTTATATTATATTTTTCGAGAAGACCGCGTTTAATCTGTGCGGCTCTGTCGTGGTCGCCCGCCGTCGGGTGTCTGCTCCCCCCCTGTGACGAGCCTAAGCCGTAGTCATAGTTGAGTATATCGAGCATCTCTGCGGTACGTTCAACCTCAAAATCGTTGCGTGAGATTACGAGTTCAACACGGCGATTATGCCGCCTCGTCTCCTCTTGTTCATTAGACTTATACGGTCTGTACTGACCGTAGCCGCCCGTTTGGAACTTATCCGAATCGACCATTTTAGCCCACATATCCAAAAAATTGGTGACAACGACGGCACGCTGACTCGAAAGAGACCAGTCGTTTACGCCCGAACGCTGTCCCGCGGGAACCGCCGCCGTATGTCCGGCGACCTCAACCGTCGATATATACTTGTTCATTTGCCTTATTATGGGGGCAATTATGTTTAATGCGTCTCTCCCCGATTGCATAAGCTCCGCGCTGTCCGGGGGGAACATTATATCCGCGTCAAATCTTACATACATTTTACCTTGTGACATTCCTACCGATATCGAATCGCTAAAATCGGATAACTCAACCTCTTTAGACACCCAGTTGAACATATCGTCGAACGTCATAGGCATATTACCGTCAATACCGGGAATATCGCCGTTGTTTTCGCCGGGGTCGGGGCCGGGATTCTCCTCATCTTCCTCGACGCGGTTAATCGGGTCGGGTTCAATCGCCACGGGGTTTATAAGCTGTCCCTTTAAGCTCGCAAAGGACTGTAATATCCACTGCATCTTCGCGTCGTCGGGAACGGACGCGGTATACATTAAAACGAAGAAACAGAGCAACAATGTTACCATATCGGCATAAGTATTCAGCCACCCGTCGGTTTTTGCCGGCGGAGTTTCCTTCTTTTTACGCGCCATAACTGCTCCTCCTCTCGAAATTCTTACTGTAAAGACCGCTTAATTAAGTTATTATAACACAATAATTCTAAAAAAGCAACATATTTTTTAATGTTTTCAATTGTTGGTAATTTTTGGGTGTTTTATGCCGTCTTTTCTTTCCTTAAATCTGACTTAGCGAGCATAAATTCGAGTTTTTCTCTGATAAGTCTCGGGTTTGAACCCGCCGCAATCGACATAACCCCTTCAACAACCAACTGCATACATAAAACTTCCTTGTCGTGCGAAATCTTCAACGCGCTTCCTAAAGGCATAAACAGTATGTTTGCGATTAACGAGCCATAGAACGTGGTAATAAGCGCGACCGCCATGTTCGCGCCGAGGTCGCCGCCCGAATCGAGCGATACAAGCATTAATACCAACCCTACGAGCGTTCCGAGCATACCGAACGCAGGGCCTAACGCCAACCCTTTTTCACAAAACGCCTGTCCCAAATTATGTCGCTCGGTGGTAAATTCAATAGAATCCTCGAGCATAGCCCGAACCTTATCCGGGTCATTTGCGTCAACCACCAACATAATCGCCTGTTTAAGAAACACATCTTCACATTTGTTTGCCGGCTCCTCGAGCGCGAGCAAGCCCTTGCTTCTTGCCGTCTGTGCAAAAAGCTCGATTTGGTCTATGTATTCCTTAGGCTTAAACTTCGGCGGAAAAAACGCAATCTTAATAAACTTCGGAACGGTTTTTAACACCTCTACCGGAAACGACGCAATAAGACAACCGAGCGTACCGCCGATAACGATTGCCGCGCTGGTCGGGTCTAAAAATATGTTTAAGCTTTGCGCCGGTGCCAAATCGTTACTCATACCGCCGACTATAATCCCGAAGATTACCATTCCCCACGCGACTATACTACCTATAATAAACGTGATATTCATACTGTTCTTCCCTCTTTTAATTAATCTGTTGCCGTGTCTGAATTGTTGTTAAAGCGGCTCTTCCGCTTGCCCATTCGGTTAAACTCAACCACCTTGTCCAAAATTTCGTCGAGCTTTTCCGAAACAATGTATGTCGCCCCGCTGCTCATTGTGATTACAGTGTCGGGGGATTCCTTAGCGGTTTCGATGTGCCGCTCGTTGATAAGGAGTTCTTTACCGTTTAATTTGGTTAATATAATCATGATTATGACCATGCCTTTCCGAGCCGCAAAAAGCTTTACGAAATCAGTCAAGTTATTTTCGCTCTTCATTATGGTGTATGAGGGCGATTATTGCGTAATAACCGCCCCTACACATTAATTACTTCTTACCTCTTCAAATTCACGAGTTCTTCAAGCATCGAGTCGGATACCGTGATGATTCTTGAGTTAGCCTGGAACCCTCTTTGTGTGATAATCATATCGGAGAACTCGTTAGAAAGGTCTACGTTAGACATTTCGAGTGCGCCCGATATAACAAAGGTTTCGGACTCGGTTTGAGGTATTCTCACCGTCGGAGTACCCGACGCTAAGGATTCTCTGAAATAAGACGTGCCGTACTGTTGTAAGCCCTCGGGGTTCACAAAGTCAACAATGTCAACGCGACCGAGTAATAGTACGCCGTGGATTGGGTGTTCGCCGTAAATTACGCCGTCTCTGTCGATGAATATTTCCGCAGTATCGGGGGTTTGCGGGCCTTCAAAGGTACCGTTCCTCAACTGTAAGGTTGCGAGGCTCTTGAACGCCGTCTGGAAGAAGCTGTCTTCACCGCCGGACATACCGACGCGGAGCGGCATATCGCTCGTAACGCTGCTGAAATCAATAGCGGCGGACATATCGAGCGGCTGACGCGGTGCGGACGGGTCGGTCGGTGTGGAAATGGCTCTGACAATGATTACCGGCAAACCGTTCAGCTCCTCACCTTGGAAATACGCGCCGAAATCCTCTGCCAAAACGCCGGGGGTGTTAGCCGAGTTACCTGTCGTTCTGTTTATAGCGTTTTGAATTTCTTCGGCGGTAATTTCTTGCCCCGCGGGTCTGTCTCTCGGAATTTTAATTTCCAAGATATTACCGTTCCATTGCGCGCTTACGTTGCCGCTTCCCGCAATGGATTGCATCTTAACCTCATACCGGTTGCCGTTCGCGCCGGGGTTTGTCACAAGGAATTCAAGCGCGACGCTCGTTGCACCGGAAGCGGAGGGATTGTTGAATATTTCCGGTATTCCCGCCGCAAAAGCGTTTCTTGTAATAATGTTCAAGCTCGAACGCGCATTGAGCGTCGGAGTTGTTGTAGAGAAGCTTCCGGTGAACGCAGATGTAAACGCGGGCGTATACAACGGGTCCGAACCGTCAACTATCGAAAGGTTTAACATTTGTGCGTCTAAATTAGCTATAATAGAAGCCGCATGAGCCTGAAGATTAACCGGCAATGCGTTGTAAAAGGTCGCTATATCTGTTTGAGTAGCGGTAATTGAACCCTGTGCAATTGCGTTATCGCGTACTGTATTAACCAATTGTCCCGCGAAGTTGTTTAAAATTGCTCTTTCGGTTACCGTCAAATCCTGCCATGCGGTGTTCCAGTTTGCGGCGGGTGTAATTCTTACAAACAAATCCTGTTCAATAAGATTTGCTTCTAAGGAGGTCAAAGCGTCCGCGCCGGTTGTCAACGCTAAATAAGCTCTTCTTGCCGCTTCCATAACCGTATCGGGAACGGGCGCGGGTACAGTGGGAGTTACGCTCGCGTCCGCGTGCAAATCGGTGAGACCGGTTGTCAAGTTGGTATATTTAACCGGGTCGCTGCTCGCTAATGCCGCGAGCGCGTTCGCATAGGTCGATAAAGCGTTACGCTGTGTGCTGTTGAAGTCTAAGTACCACTGTGTAGCCGCCGTAGCCGTTCCGGGTACTTCTCTGTAGTTGTCGGCGTTCTGTGCCGCCGTGATATCGGGAACAGAGCCGAATTCCACAGAAAGCGGGATTAACGCATCGTCTACGTTTACGCCGCCTATGCGTATAGCTTCGTTCAGGTCTGCCGAGAACGCCCGCCCGATTGACGCTACAACCTCTTGTTCATACTGCGCCAATTGTACAACGGTAGCCGTCGCGCCGGGGTGCGGTACATAATACTCGCTCGTCGGGTCGTTTCTTACAATATCCTCGTAATCCTTGGTCAAATCCATTAACACATTGAGTCCCGCCGTACCGCTCATTGTCGCGAATGGCGAATTTGCGTGGTTGATGGTTAAGCCGATGTTTCCGCCGGGGCCGTAACCCGCCGCGGTAACGCTGATTTGATAGTTTTGACCGCCGATTGTGAAGTCTCTGCGTACTGATGCCGCCTGGTCGGGTATATCGGGGATTTGAATGTTGATTCTCTGTTGGCTCGCAATAACGCCCGACGGGTCACCCGAAACACCGAGTACCATGTAGCCGTTAGCGTCTACAAGGTTGCCGAAATCGTCGAGTCCGAAACGTCCGAGACGGGTATAGAATATATTACCCACCTGGTCCATAACCTGGAAGAAGCCCGAACCCTCGAGTGCCATATCAAAAACGCTGTCCGAGTAGGTCAAGCCGGACTGTGACATAACCTTGCCGACCGTGCCGAGCTGTACACCCATACCGATTTGAGTCGGATTTACGCCGCCTCGTACAAAGTCACCTGAGGATGCTCTTTGTCTCGTCTGATAGTAAACGTCTTTAAAGGTTACCGTTCCCGCTTTATAAGCCGTTGTGTTTACGTTAGCAATGTTATTACCGATAACGTCCATTCTTTGGTTGTGTGATTTAAGCCCGGTTACACCGGAATATAGTGATTTAATCATATTGATTAATTTCCTTTCATTTTCGCCGAAAAGTCAGAATCCGCTTATCATTCGTTCAAAGCAGAAGTATGTTCCTCGTTAGAGTCCGCATATTGTTCTCGGCTTTTTGATTTAAATAATTATAGTTGAGTCAATGTTCGTGAACACATTGCCGTTTCCCGCTAATCCCGCGGTATCCATTGTTGTAATAACCTTGTTGTTCTTAACGCTGACTACAAATGCCATGGAATCGACCAACACCAAAGCGTCGCTGCTTCCCTTCTGCGCCGCCAACTCGACGCCTTTGTTCAGTCTGTCGAGCTTGGTCTCGTGAATATCGATGCTCCTGCTCTCGATACGCCTCATTGCATGACCCGAAAATTCAACTCCGCTTTTACTTTTCGCAAGCACATCGGCGAAAGTATCGCCGTCTTCGTTGACCTGCGGTTGAGAATTTACGGAATTATCGTGAATCCCCGGTTGTCCGGTCGTAACGCTTATCGGGCGATTTGTCATTTTCAGGAAATCGTTGAGCAGCATAACCATTCCTCCTTTCCATTACTTTTTAATGGGGCTACCCTAACTGTCAACTGTTACTTGTCAATTGTCAACTGTCTCGTCAGTCGCCGATTGTTCCGCCGGGCTGATACGCCTCGTCTTCTTCCTTGCCTTCGGGCTGTTCAACCTTTGCTACGCTCGACAGCGGATATGCCATATTGTCGATTACGATTGAGATTTGACCGTCCTTGATTTCTATTCTCTCGACGATTCCTTCCTCAACCACCGATTTGCCGGAGGTGCTTACCATACCGATTGTTACATATTTTCCGATAAGGCTCGTTGCGAACGCGCCGTTTGTTCCGCCGGACAACCCGTCAAAGCTGTAATCCAATACTTCCATTATGTTTTTCAAAGGGTATTCCTGTCCGTTGACGGTGATGAGAAATTCGCCGCCCGAGAGGTTAACATTAGTGACAACGCCCTCTTGAACGTCGAGTCCGTCGCCGCCCGTACTGCGCGCAACGATAACCGTTTTCCCCGCTAACGATGATGCGTAGTTGGCGTTATTGTAGTACAACGCTTCCTGTTGAACCTGAAGCGAGGTAAACGACGCCATTTGTGAAACAAATTCGGTGTTCGACATAGGGTCCATCGGGTCTTGGTTAGACATTTCCGCTATTAAAAGCTGATAGAAGGTTTCTATCGACATATCGGAATTGCGTTTATCGGTAAATAAATCGGCATATTTAATTCTGTTTTCGAGTATATTTCCTATACTCCCCGTATTACCTGTACCCATAGCTCAATGTCCTTTCTTTTTATTAATTAGAATAACGACTCAACAATCTCCGCAAAGCTCATTTCACCCTGCTCTGCATCAACCGTTTCGGAATTGTTGTTTTCGCCGTCCGACGGATTCTGCTTATTTCCGCCGTTGCCGTTTTGGTCAAGAAAATCCTGTTGCACTTCGTTCGCCTGTATCGCCGCTTGTTGCTCGGTAACAACATCATACCGCTCAACCGTAACGCCGCCGAGTTCAATCATAACCTTTACCGAACCGGCTCTCGCGAGTAACAAATCTCGAACCGTTTCGCTCGCCGCGATAATCTGCACAGCTACTTTAACGCCCGCGCCGTTTGCCGAATCGTCGGTGGTAACTAACTTGACGGTCACCTTACCGAGATGCTCGGGATTAAGCGTCATTTTAAATTCGGTAATCTGCGTCTTAATCGGCTCAAGCTTATCTGCCCGTGCAATTTCAACGCTTTTGTTAATTCCCGCCGTCTGTAAAACTTTATCGAGCTTAGCAATACTTGAAGCTTCCGAAGCGTTTGCCGCTTTTTCAGAAAATCCCGTCACCTGCATGATAATCTTTTCGAGATTTTCAACAATCGCGCCGCTTACTTGAAGCGCGACGCTCTGCCCGCTTATCGTGTTTGCATATTGCGGTATGTCGTTTTCAACAATCGCATTTTTCTGTACGTTAGGCAATACATTGGGCAATTTTGCGTTTGAATCGTTCTTTTGCTTGTTTTTTTGAACATCTGTCGAATTCGTTTTTGCCGTTGTTTCCGTTTCGGTTACATTCGGTATAGCTTTTAATTCTTCAATTGATTTTTCAATTTTGACCGTTTTGCCGACATCGCCGACCGCAATTGCATCGCTCTCGGTAACAATAACGGGTTCAACCGTTTCTGTCTCAACTGTATCCCCAAAACGGTTAAAGTCGATTTCTCTGACAATAGCGGGACGCCCTAACACCGCTTGCTTAAATTGCAAGAACGATATATCGTTCTTCTTTTCTGCGTTCGCGCCAAATTGCGTTTTTGTCGACTTATACGTTGTCATGTCGTTGAACTCATAATCGGTAATATCCTTGGTCAAGCCTTCATGAAGCATTCTTGGAATTTCGCTGTGCTTCGCGCTTTTATCAACCTTTACAAATCCTTGTGCAATTCCCGTTATAATCGGCTCGTCTTCAACGGCTTTTAAAGGCTTTGAATCGGTTTTTGCTTCAAACCCGCTTTGTTTGGCGGTCTGAACGGCTTTAACGGCATTTTGAACCTTCTTCGTTTCGCCCGTCTCCGACTCGTCTTCATCGTTGACCAAAATTGCTTCGCCCTGCGCCGCTTGCGCCTTCTGCAACCTTTGCGTTTTCGGCAATATCGGCGACTCCGCTTGCTTTTCCGTCGGCATTTCTTGTGCGTTTTGTATCTTTTTTGTTTCTTTTATACCACCGTCTGCATTTTTATCGACATCTGCTTTAACGCTTTTTGATTCTTTTTCTGCGTACTCGACCTTTTCTGTCTTTTGAACGGTTTTAACAGCCTTAGCATTAATGCCTACGCTTTGAACCGCCTCTTCGACCGTCTGTACCGTCCGAACGCGTCCGGTCAATTCGGTCATTTCTATCGTCTCAATCAAGGTTTTTTCGCCGCCCTTGGTTTCCGCTCTCTTCACATTCTTTGTTTCGTTTAAACGCTCTAATTCTTCAGACCACTCCGACCATTCCCGCGGATTTAGAGTCGGGTCAATTGTTTCGAGGAATCTGCATATCAATTCCCATATTTCGAGGTCAAACGCCTGTTTCAGAGTTTCGGTTCCCGCGGTCCCGGCTTTATTTGCCATTTTTTCGACGATTGCTCTAATCGCTTCGAGCTTTTGTGATTCGTTGATTTCGCCTTTGCTGTAGTTAATGTAGATGCTGAAAATTGCAATTATGTCTTCGACAAACTCGTCGAACCGTCCTTTCACGCTTACGCTTTGCCACTCGGTCACGTTATAACCGAAGAGTATAAACGACCCGCCCAAAAGTTCCCGCCAATCCGCGTCGGTAAGCTTTTCAACCCCGCCGACGGCTTCCGCCTTTACTCGAACCCGCTCAAACAAAAACAACATTCGGTCAAGCATTGCGGCTACGGAATCGTTTTCGCCGCCCTCGGCATTAAAAGCTTCTTCAACCGTGTTTGTGTCAAAAATTGCGTCTTGGTTTGAAAGTACCGATTTGTCGGCTTGGTCATTGCCGATTGCGACTATTTCAACCGTTTTGTCAAATTCGGTCTCAACTTGGTTGTCGCTCGACTGTACAATTTCGCCGATATTGTCGTTTTCGGCATTTTCCGGGGCTTTCAACTCTCGTGACTCCTTAAAATCATCAAATTCCGCTTCCGCTCCAACTTGGCTCTCGCTCGGTTTTTGAGGATTTTTTATTTCTGTCGACTCCTGCGCGACCTGCAACCCCTGCAGGCAATCCGCAAATGTTATTTCCTGTGGCGAGTCTTGCGCTTCCGGTGAATCCTGTGTTCCATACGCCGTAAACAACAAGGTCGTTTCGGTAAATCCGACGCTCGCAGTCAACGGCACACCAACCGCACCAATCACATTCATAATAACCCATACACCTCCTTTCTTAAATTATTACTTCCTATTATATATAATTGTTAATAAAAAGTCAAGTATAAAATAAAGATTTCCTGTGATTACTATATACTATATATAGGGGATTTCTAAAAAATGTCTTAAATTGTTATTACGCCGTCGCGTATACGTTGATTACTGACAAATTCATCTATGAAAAGCTCTTCTTCCTTAAGCGCGGCATAATTATATTCCTCTAACTGTCGTTCTTCAAGCTTTTCGAGGGTATTAACCTCTTTATTAGACTCAACAACCACCTCAAGCTGTGCGGCTATTTCGTCCTCCTTAGCGGCTATTCTGCGGCGCAGGGCGTGGACTTCCTGTTGTTTAAAGGTGATAAACCGCTTACTCGCCGCAAAATTCGCGGGCGTTACGCTTTTTATCATCATATGTTCTAACTCGTCGCTTTTAAGGTTAATCAAATGAAGCAACCCGTCGAGCTCGATATTCAAATCGCGAAGCTCGCCCCTTAAAATACCCAATGCGTTTTTCTCGGATTCGAGCACCTGTTCCTTATAATTTTGCAATTTATCGAGTGAAAACTTAAATTTTTTCATGACCTAAGCACCACCTCTTTGAGCATCTTAACCGTATCGGCTAAGTCAAATGCCTCGTTCACCTTTTGCTTTAAAAACTCGTTAATTACATCAATTTTATCAATCGCCTCGTCAATTTTCTCGTTTGTCCCTTTTTTATATGCCCCTATATTAATTAAATCGGCGTTTGTTTCGTAAAGCGACAATAAGTCGCGCAGTCTGTTTGCGGCTTCGTTGTGGTCTTCGGGGCAAATAATCGCCATAAGCCTCGATATGCTTCCGAGAATATCAATCGCGGGATAATGATTGCGCGCCGCGATTTTTCTCGACAAAATGATATGCCCGTCGATAATTCCTCGAACGGTGTCGGAGATAGGCTCGTTTGTGTCGTCGCCCTCTACCAAAACGGCATATATCCCGGCAATGCTCCCTTTTTCGAAACAGCCCGCACGGTCGAGAAGCTTAGGCAACGCCGAATAGATTGACGGGGGATATCCTCCCGC
>Ga0082212_10001415_pt1 | contig 35379 bp, 35 predicted proteins | sample TergutNt197P3_FD_71548 | JGI IMG/M metagenome (GOLD analysis project Ga0082212, IMG submission 71548) | Neocapritermes taracua P3 segment gut microbial communities from Petit-Saut dam, French Guiana - Nt197 P3 | ecosystem: Host-associated > Arthropoda: Insects > Digestive system > Gut ...
ATGTTATGACGATGGTAAGCCGTATACCACGGCAAATCGTTGGTTTTGACGTTGCGCTCGATAAGTCACCTAGCCGTATCCAAGCTATTGTAGATAATGCTCCCGAAGCAAAAAGCTATTGCACTGACGGTTATTTAGGATATGTAGATATTGTTTATCCGGGTGAGCATATCCGTAATGTTAGCAACAAGAATGATACTTTTACTGTTGAGGGTGTCAATGCAGATTTGAGACATTACATCCCGATACTTGCGCGGCGAAGCCGATGTTTCCCGCGCAGTCTTGAAACACTAAAAGCAGTCCTTGATGTTTTTGTTGATGCTTACAACAAGTTCGGCATAGCTAAAATGAAGTTCAGGCAAAACCGTAACCCCAATTCCCGCGAATTACCTTTCTCTGTACTGGATTTCCTTTAATCAACGCTTTTATCCACTCCCAAATTTATTTTTCGGTTGCCGAAACCTTAAAAACTTGCTATAATAATAAAGCTGAGTTTGTCGGTTGTCATTTTTTTGGCATTTACTCTTGAAAACGCGAACGTAAACTGATATACTGTAGTCAACAGGAAGGTGATTACGCTATGGATTTGATGGTAGTTCCAAAACCGATTTTTAACAAGTACAAAGATGTAATAGGGTACTATCTTGCTTATCAGGTTGGTAACGCCTTATCTAACGTGGGTATGTCAGCCCTTTTAGAACACAGCACCGATTCGCCGTTTTTTGAATTTATCAATGACATCGGCATTAAAACATTGACGGGCGGCAAAATGCTCTTTGTTCCTGTCACCAATGTCCTCTTGGCAACAAGTATTGAACAGACGTGCGAGGTCGACCCGTCCTTGATTGTGCTTTTGCTGGGCGGAAAAATAGATTTGAACGAAGCTAACTTGCAAAGCGTGGCGCGTTTGAAACAGCACGGATTTAAGATTGCGTTCCGTCACTATAAGGATATAAATGCCCTCAAACCGTTTTTGCCGCACATCGACTTTATTATTTGCGGAAACGAAACGGGAACTGTGATGTCCGCTATCGCGGAGGTTAGGGCGAGCAATTTCCCGATTAAAATCATCGCGTCGGAAGTGGACACAATAAGCATATTTCAGCGAATCACATCCTTTGGCGTAGAGTTATGCAGGGGTGACTTTTACAGGGAGACGACAAAGGTCAGCGAGGACAATCCGGTATCACCGCTAAAAATAAACTGCTTGCAGCTTATGAATCAAGTAAGCCAAGATGATTTCGACCTTGCGAAATTTTCAAAAACCGTTCAGAGAGACACATCGTTGGCGTTGCAGTTTCTAAGGATGGTTAACTCATCCCATGTACGCGCAAATAAGATTACCAGCCTGAAACACGCGGCGGCAATGCTCGGTCAAAATGAAATAAGAAAATGGGTCACTACCGCCGCAACCACCACAATGGGACAGGAAACTCCGGGGGAAATTGTAAGACTTTCAATGTTGAGAGCAAAGTTTTGCGAAAATCTCGCGAAACATTTCGAGATGGCTATACATATGGACAATCTGTTTTTGATGGGTCTGTTTTCGGTATTAGATGTCATTCTTGACATGACTATGGAGAAAGCCCTGCACTTGGTATCCGTGCCGGAGCAAATCGCGTTAGCGTTAATGGGCGGTGACAATGAGTTCAGTAAGGTCTACAGCTTCGCGCAAAGTTATGAGAATGCCGACTGGACGGATGTATCCCGAATAGCTTTGATAGACGATATATCCATATCGGATATAGCCGCCGCTTACCACGATGCCCTTATGTGGTATGGCAAAATGATTAACATGACAATGGACGAAGACGAGATTGACACTGATGTAACGTAGAAAAGGAAAATGTTATTCACATGACGTTCTATGTGAATAACATTTGGACAGAGTAAAAGGAGATTCCAATATGCCAACTATTTGTATGTTCAGAGGGATAAAAATCTTTATGAATTGGGACGAACACAATCCGCCCCACTTTCACGCGACATACGGTGGTCAAGAGGCCGCTATCCTTATCAACGAACTTGAAGTATTAACTGGTAGTATACCAAATAAACAACTTAAGATGCTTTTGGGCTGGGCGGCATTACATCAAGATGAACTCCTTGAAAACTGGACGCTTGCAGAGCAAATGAAAGAATTATTTGAAATAAATCCTTTAAGATAGGTGATATTATGCAGATACCAAATGAAGTTGCAGAATATTTTCAAAATGGCAGACGCAAAATTATGTCGGTTTTTGCCAATGACAATTTTACGCTATCTCTTATCTTCGATAACAATGAAATGAGAATTTATGATATGAAAGATAATCTCAATGGTGACGTGTTTAAGCCATTTAGAATATTATCAGAGTTCAAACGAGTATTTGTTGATGAGAATGGCGGTGTTGCGTGGGACATAAATCCGACCATAGACAGTAATGTGGTGTGGAATAATAGAGTTGATTTGTGTCCTGATAGTTGTTATCTAAAAAGTTTTCCGGTTTATTTTCACAACAATGTTTGACATCGGGATAATTTTTATATATAATAAGATGAGTACCCGGAAACCCATCGGTAATCGAGGTGTGTTACATGAGCAATGATCCAATGCTGGAGATGTTTATCTTTGAAAATATGCAGCTTACGGAACGGCTGGAGGAAGTCCTTATAGAAGGGGACCAGCTGGGGATACTCAACGAGGAGCATATAAACGAAATTTTCCGTATAATGCACACCATCAAGGGCAGTGCCGCCATGATGGAGTACGATAATATCGCAACGGTCGGACATAACGTTGAGGATATGTTCTACTTCATTCGTGAAAATGAGGGCGTTAACCCCGACTGGAAGGTTATTGTTGATTTATGTCTTGAATCCGCCGACTTTTTCAAGCAGGAAGTCGCTAAAATTCAAGCGAACCAACAGGCCGACGGCGATGATACGGTGCTGATAGAAAAAATCAAGAAGTATATGGATATCCTCACCGGAAAAACACCGCCGGAGGCATCCGCCGATGACGGCGGTGATGAGGGCGATACATCCGCCGATGTCGGCGATGAGTTCAGCGGCAGAGGTCTTGATTTGCTGCCGGGAGAACAATGCTTCCTTGTCCATGTGTTTTTCGAGACCGGATGTAAGATGGAAAACATCCGCGCCTATCAAATCACCAATACGCTTTTGGATTTGTCGAGCCACATCGAAACGGTGCCGGCTGAACTGCTCGAGGATTGCAGTGACGAAATAATCGCTAACGGCGTTAAGATGTTCATTTGCACAAAAGAGCCTTTTGACATTATTAACAGCATTGTCAGCGATGTATTGTTTGTAGAAAGATTTGAAATCAAGGTAATGGACAGCGGCGCGGCAGCCGTGCCAACGCCTGTTGAACAGCCGGAGGAAGCCGTTGTTGCGGAAGCTCCCGTTGAAATTCCCGTTGAAGCTCCCGTGGAGCCGCAAGAACCCCCGAAAACCAAAGGCAAAAAGAAGAAAGCTAAAGAAGAGCCTGAGACACCCGCAGAACCCGCTAAACCTGTTGCTCCGACCGTTACCGCCGCTCCCGTTACTCCCTCTGCCCCCGCGAAAGAGGTCGCGCCTGCCTCCGCCGCCCCTGCTCAAGCACCTGCCGCTCCTGCGGCGGCGCAGGCAGCGGCAGTTCCCGCCGAGGTTAAGCAAAGTTTCATAAGCGTCAATGTCGATAAGTTGGACAAACTTATGGACTTGGCGGGCGAACTGGTAATTTCGGTCGCGATGGTTATTAACAACCCCGATCTTGCGGGACTTAATTTGGAGCAGTTTGAAAAAGCCGCCGCCATGCTCTCAAAAAACACCGGGGATTTGCAGGATATTATACAGTCGGTAAGAATGATACCCATATCGAGTACGTTCCATAAAATGCACCGCATTGTGCGCGATGTATCCAGAAAGTTAAATAAAGATGTTGAGTTTACGATTCTCGGCGAGGAGACCGAGGTTGACAAGAACCTTATTGATAACCTCTCCGATCCTCTCATGCACATTGTCAGAAACGCCATGGATCACGGCATCGAGCCGGATTCCGATGAGCGCGAGCGCAACGGCAAGCCGCGAGTTGGCAGCATTATACTTGAGGCGCGAAACTCCGGAAGTGACGTTATTATTACCTGTACCGATGACGGGCGCGGCATAAACCGTGATAAAGTGCTTGCGAAGGCAATCGCGCAGGGTATGCTCACCAAACCCGAGAGTGAGTATACCGACAAGGAAATTTACAACTTTGTCATGGCACCCGGTTTTTCAACTAACGATACAGTCACGGAATTGTCCGGGCGCGGTGTCGGCATGGACGTTGCAAAGAGGAATATCGAAAAAATCGGCGGTTCGATAGCGGTTGACTCCACACCCGGTCACGGTACGGTCAACACAATCCGCATACCGCTGACCTTGGCTATTCTGGCGGGTATTGAGATTAAAGTCGGCTCGAATATCTATATCGTACCGACGCTTAATATCAGAGAATCGTTCAAGCCGCAGGCCGACCAGATAGTAGTTGACCCGGACGGCAATGAAATGATTCTGTTCAGGGGCGAATGTTATCCTATTGTCAGGCTTCACAGCCTGTTCTCGGTACACTCCGATGTGACGACATTCCAAGACGGCATTATGATAATGATAGAGGACGAGGGCATGATGACCGGGTTGTTCGCCGATATGCTTATCGGGGAGCAGCAGGTAGTTCTGAAGCCCATACCTCAGTTTATCACAGAGAGAATCGGGCAGATACGCGGAATATCCGGCTGTACGATTCTCGGCAACGGCAATATAAGTCTGATAATCGATGTCAAAAGTCTTACGCAGTAGGAAGGGGCTGATTAAATGGACGAGATGGAAATCCAAGTAAATAATAAGAATGTTGTGACGCAGTACCTGACCTTTGCGATAAAGGAAGAGGATTACGGGCTTGAAATAGCTGTCGTGACCGAGATAATCCGCGTTCAAACTATTACCCAAGTCCCCGAACTCCCTGATTATATCAAGGGGATAATCAATTTGCGCGGGCGCATAATTCCCGTCATGGATGTGCGCGTCAGATTCAGCATAGAGCCGCAGGAATACGATGACAGGACTTGTATCATAGTCGTTGACGTGCAAGGCACAAATATCGGCATGATAGTGGATACTGTGCGCGGTGTTGTGGATATAGCTGATGAAGATGTCACCGACCCGTCAAGCCACCGCTCCGGCTATGAGAACAGATATATCAGCGGTATCGGCAAAACCCCGAGCGGCGTAAAACTGCTGCTGAACCTCGACAAAGTCGTTTCGGATTACTAGTAGGGGTCGATGCCCACATCGACCCGTATTTTGACACATCGTCCCGCCAAAAATCTAATCTGCAGTCCAACGGCGCGTCCTTCCGGACGCGCCGCTTCAGACTGTCGATAAACCCCATTATGGCGGGCGGGATGACTCCGTCCCTACTTTTTATTGCCTTTATAAATATTTTTGAAATTTCTATTGACTTATATTATCATCTATGATAATATTATTATAAACGATAATATATTAGAAAGAGGTGATTATTCTATGGAGAACTTTTTGTCCTATCTAAGCGATCCGTTAAACGCGAAGCTAATCCTTGAAATCAAGGAGCTTGAACAAGCGACAGCCTCACAGTTGTTGGAGAGATTCAGCGATATTCCGCAGGCAACGCTGTACCGCCGTTTGCAAAAAATGCTTTGTGACGATGTTCTGAAAATTGTAGAAGAACGTCAAATTCGAGGAACGGTGGAAAAGGTCTACGCGCTCAACTATGACCTTGACGCAGAATGGAAAAACATGGGCGAAACGAATGACAGCAAGACTTATATGCAATTTGTGACGTATCATACGCTGGGAATATTGCGGGAATTTATGGAGTATACGGCAAAAAAAGACATTAACATCGGGGGTGATGCAACGGGACTTTTTATCGCGCCTGTATACGCGACAAATGAGGAGTTGACAACAACACTTAACAGGGTTGTCGAAATACTTACCGAGCTTAAAGACAATAAGCCGGATGGTGAGCGCAGACTTCGCAATGTCTGTATTACAATAACCCCGCCTAAAAATTAAGGAGAGATTCATTATGGAAAAAATAAAAGTTCGGAAAGGGAAGAATAAACGTATGATTATTCTGTTTTCTATTATCGGCATTGTTATAGTTTTAGCAGCCGCTGTTTTACTGACACTCCAACACACTAACACCCCAACTAAAGGCGCACCCATCGCCCGGTATTCCAACCCGAAATCCGCGCTGTTGGTTCTTGACTTACAGAACGATGTAATCGGTATCTATGGTGATACTTCAACATTTGTTGAGAACGTGAACCAAGCTGTCGCGCTTGCCGAGGAAAGCGGCATGGAAATCCTGTACATCAAAAATATAGCCGGAAAAAATCCGATTATACAGTTTTTATATATGGGCAAATTAAGGGACGGCACTAAAGGGGCGGAATTGGACAGCCGCTTGCGAATCGCTAATGGAAATGTGTTCAAAAAGTACATTGGCGACAGTTTCTCCTCAAAGGAATTTGAGCGAACACTAATCTCAAAACAAGTGGATACCCTTTATATAGTCGGCGCGGACGCGGCAGGTTGTGTATACCGTACCGCGCAAGGCGGATTGAACCGAAAATATAATGTCAACGTCATTACGGACGCTGTAATTACAAGAGACAACAAAACCATGAAGCAAATGTTGGAGAAATACACTGCCGAAGGCATTGAGACTACAAATTTATCGGGGTTTCAAAAACTGACGCAAACAGCGCACTAGCATACTAAAACCCAACGGCGCACTCTTTCGAGTGCGCCGCTTTGTTATAGAAATTCCTATTCTTTTGGCAGATACTCCAACGGGTCAACAGGTTTGCCGTCAAGCCGCATTTCAAGATGCAAATGGTTGACTTCGCGCCTTTCGCCCTCCGATGTCTGTCCGATACCGCCTATAACCTGTCCGGCTGAGATTTGCTGTGACACGATAACGGTCGGTTTCTTCATAAGGTTTGAGTAGTAGCTCTCAAGACCGCCCGCGTGTTCGATAACTACCGTTGTCCCTAGAAAAACATCGTCATAGATGTCCTTGATTGTACCGTCGGCAATCGCAAGCACTTGCGTACCCAACGCGCTCTCGATGTCAAGACCGAGATGCACCCTCCAGTCGCCCATTGTTTTGTTGTAAACGAGGTCGTCACTGGAGAAAGCGTTTACCGAAGCCCCCTTAACAGGCCATACGAATACACCGGGCATCTTCGGCGCGGGCGTTGTCGGTGCGGGTGTCGGCGTTTGTTCGGATTCCGCGTTTGATTCTGCTGCCGTCAGCGATGTCTTTGTAGCCTTGGCACTCTCGACCGCGTCAGGCGGCGGGGTCGGAACTGATGTTATTGCCGCCACAGGCAGATCGTCGAACGAGAACACATCGTTTAAGTTCGGTTTCGGGGTCGCGCTCGGTATCACCGGCATGGGAACTCTGTCCAAGACCGGATCTTCTGTGTTTATGGGATTCGACAGATACTCCGGCGTATCGTCGGGTTTGCCGGAGTCCGAGAAAAAAAGCATATAACTCGATACCCCTATCGCCGCGATACATAGAATGAGTATGATGTAAAACCCTTTCCCCGCCAAAAATTCGGCAAAGCCGCCCCTATTTCTTTTCTTGCTGCTCATTTTAACACCTCCGGTCGTATTATTGACGACCGGAGGAGATAATATACAGTATTTGGAAATATTGCTAAAAATTGTGCTGATTGCGGCTAATAGCCGCCCCTACGAATTGACCAACTTTCGACCGACAGTGCCAATGCTTCCCGCGCCCATGGTAATAATCAAATCCCCCTCTTGGGCTATGACGCGCAGCTCGCGCTCTAACTCATCGAGCGTCGGGAAAAATCCGGCGTTCGGAATTGCTTCAGCCAGCGATTGAGCCGAAAGCCCCGTAGACTTCTCGCGGGCGGCATATATTTCGGTTATTAAAACCTTGTCGGCTTTCAGCGCGGCGGCAAAATCATCGAACAGCGCGGCGGTCCGCGTGTATGTGTGCGGCTGGAACGCAAGGATAACGCGCTTGTAACCCATCTCATTAGCTGCGGAGAGCGTGGACTTGACTTCTGTCGGGTGGTGCGCGTAATCGTCCGCCACGTCCGCGCCGTTATACTTACCAAGCCGCTCAAAACGCCGACCCGTGCCGTGAAAACCGTTCAACCCCTCTGTCACCGCCTTACCGGATATGTCCAAAAGCCGCGCGGCTCCCGCCGCCGCAAGCGCGTTTAACACGTTGAACATTCCGGGTACATTCAGCTTGACATCCGCGTACTTTTCACCGAATGCCCAGATGTCAAACGAAGGCAGACCTTTATCAAACGTTAGGTTTTTGCAGTGGATGTCATATTGTTCATCCGCGCCGAATGTATTGTGCGGGATGTTTGCCACGGAGGCAAGCGCGTTCGTGTCGCCGCCGTTCACAAGAACGCGGTTTGCCTTAGCCGCGAAGGCCGAAAATGAGGTAATTATTTCATCGAGACCCGAGAAAAAATCGAGATGATCAGGCTCAATATTAAGAATTACAGAAATTGTTGGCAAAAAATGCAAAAAAGAGTTGCAATATTCACAAGATTCTGCGATAATAAGAGTATTAGCTCCTAAACGGTGTCCCGCGCCGATAATCGGCAGGTATCCGCCGAGCATAACAGTCGGGTCAACATTAGCCGCCAGCGCGATGTGCGCGGCCATTCCGGTAGTCGTGGTTTTCCCGTGAGTACCTGAAACGCAAAGAGCGTCTTTATAGTCGGCCATGATTGAACCCCACGCTTCAGCGCGTTCTATCACACGTATCCCGCGCTTCCGCGCCGCCATAATCTCGGGATTATCGTCCTTGGCTGCGGCGGTTCGGATTACCGCATCGCAATTCCCAATATTTTCCGCGCGATGACCAATAATTACATCAATACCCATGGCTCTCAGTTCGGCAACGGCTTCACTCTCCTGCATATCTGAACCGGAGATGTTGTAACCTCTGTTTTTCAATACCCCGGCAAGAGCGCACATAGACACTCCGCCGATACCCACAAGAAAAACATTATGTGTGTTTTTTAGCAAATCGGACATTGGTTGACCCCCAAATCGTGATTAAAGCATTAAACGTGCTTTATAATAATTATACTGCTGTTTAGGCAAAATAAAACTAGTTACCAAGGAAATTAAAATGTGGAGGGTTTCAAAATGAACATCACAGACATCAAAATTCGCAGCGTAAATCTCACGGGAAACATGAAGGCGGTAGTATCCGTCACCATTGACAACGAGATTGCAATCCATGACATGAAAATTATCGAGGGGCCGGAGAGGCAGTTTCTTGCAATGCCTTCGCGCAAGACTTTCGATGGCAGCTTCCGTGACATCGTACACCCGATAAACGCGGAAGCAAGGGAAAAAATCGAAAAAGCAGTGCTTGCCAAGTATGAAGAATTGAAAATTGCGGCTGAACACGGCAACGAGCCTGCCGATCCTCAATTCGATTAAAATGCGAAAACGCCTGTCTTGCGTTTTGCTTGCGGCGTTTCTGGTTGCGGCATTCTCTCCGAGTGCCGCCGCAAGCGATGCCTATCACTTCGGTGTCGCGGGGAACAGGCTTTTTTCGTGTAGCTACAGCTATATGCCATTGCAGATAGGGGATACTCTGTATTTTCCCGTGCAGCTTCTTCTGGACGGAAACTTAGGGTTTAGCTATGACCACTCGCCCGGTGAATACTATACCCTCTATCTTACCGAGCAACCCGATCGTTATGTCGTGTTTCATCTCCATAAATCGGGATCGTATGACATAAAATGGCAGTACAGCGACTCGATGATAAGACGGAACGGCGTTTTTTATGTGTCGCTCAATTATGTCGGCAACCGCCTGAACTTAGTGACAAGCACATTTGTGACTAAGTACGGGACGGTGTCGCGCGTCAGAAAATCAGACGATACGTCAAGCGACAGTGAAGTGCTGCGCCGGATTGACGACAATCTGTCCCGCTTACAGGATGACTATCGGCTGCGTAACGGTCTTGAGCCTATCACCCCACCGAAACCCGCGCCTGAAATCTACTTGGGATTCAGCGTTGACGCGGACAGCGATATATCGGCAGTACTTGATGTACTTAACTCTAGGGCGATAACCGCAACCTTCTTTATAGCTCCGGAATACGCCTCTAATAAAGGCGTTCGGAGCATAATCGTGCGGGGTCATACACTGGGTATACGCCTTGATGACGATGAGGATATCGACAAACTTACCCGCGCCAACGAAACGCTTAGAATTATGACACTGACACAGACGCGGGTATTGTTGGGTGATAACAGTGCCGAGATTTTCGAGGACATCGGGTACAGGCTTTGGGATTGGAAGTTAAACGGGATGGACTCCTCTGTCTTCAGAACCGTTGACAACGACCGCGGCGCCTGCTATATACTCTTTGAGTGCGGCGAGGATTCCGTTGAGGTGTTAAGCGATTTACTGGAGCGTCTAGGCACTATCGATGCCGGGTATTATGCTATCAACGAGGCGGAACGCCCGGTTGTGTAACGCCGACTTTGATGTATTAAGTATAATCATAGAGGTTTCGCCTTTATCCGTGCGTAACGCCGGGGATAACCGCTCGGTGTCATGTCCGTCTTCCGTATAACAACAACGGCGTGCTGTTTGCCGCTTGAGAGGGTATAACGCTTGGTATCCTCAGTCTCGCCTTTAAGTATCGAAACGGCGTTTGCCGCTTCGGCGACCTCATCGTTGCAGTCACTCTCTTTCATTGCCAGAAGCCGCCCGCCTATTCTAAGAAACGGCAGCGCGAGTTCGCACAGCATATTCAGCCGCGCAACCCCCCGCGCCGTGACATAATCGAAACCATCGCGCCATCCGCTTTTCAGACCGAGTTCCTCGGCGCGGCCATGGACGCAATCTACATGAGCGAGTTCCAGTTCGTCGCAGACGAGCCTAAGGAATTCGATTTTTTTGTCTGTCGCGTCTAATAGCGTAAGCCGCATTTTCGGCTCTCCGATTCTTATAGGTATGCCGGGAAAACCCGCGCCCGACCCGAGGTCAAGCACCCGCGCCCCCGTGAAGTTGAAAAGGGTCAGCAGCTGGGCGGAGTCTTCAAAGTGCCTCACCCATACCTCACCCGGATCCTCTATTGCCGTAAGGTTCAGCTCCTCGTTCTGCGTCACCAGCAACTCTAAGTATTTTTCAAGTTTATCGCGCATTATCGTCCTCCATGCGAGAATCGCATAGCGCGCGCCGCGCGCTTCCGTGTGTTTCGTGTATCATCAATGCCGTAATATCCGCTGGTGAAATTCCCGGTATCCTCCCCGCCAGACCGAACGTAGCGGGACGCGCCGCGTTTAACTTTTCGGCGGCCTCATATGACAGACCGGGAACGGAACTGTAGTCGTCACATTCGGGTAATCGGCGTTCTTCCATCTTCGACATACTGTTAAGCATCGACTGCTGCCGCCTGATGTAGCCCTCATATTTAACGCGCAGTTCGACCTGCTCGATTACCGCGCCGGGTAATTCCGGACGTTCAGGGTCGTCTAAGTCGAAATATTTCAATTCCGGGCGGCGGAGTTTTTCCGTCAGTCTTTTGCGCTCGAGCCGCTTGATTTCAGTCTCTGTCTGCTTTAGCTTTATGTTAAGACGTTCCATCCGTTCGTTATCCACAAGTCCTAACTCAAAGCCCATCGGCATAAGCCGCTCATCGGCGTTGTCGTGGCGCAGAAGCAAACGGAACTCCGAACGCGATGTCATCATACGGTACGGCTCGTCCGTGCCGCGCGTAACCAAGTCGTCAATGAGCGTTCCGATATATGAACTGGAGCGCGGCAGTGTAAATGTCGGCTTGTTATCCGCGTAAAGCGCGGCGTTGATACCCGCGACAAGCCCTTGCGCCGCCGCCTCCTCGTATCCCGAAGAGCCGCAGAGCTGTCCCGCCGCGAAAAGACCTTCTATGCCGCGTGCCATAAGGGCGGGCGATAAATATGTAGAATCTATGCAGTCATACTCTATCGCGTATCCCGGGCGGGTAATTTCGACCCGCTCCAAACCCTTTACGGTACGCAAGGCTTCAATCTGAACGCCGACCGGCATACTTGACGAGAATCCCTGCAAGTACATTTCCTTTGCGTCTAATCCCATCGGTTCTATGAACAGCGGATGGCGGGGCTTGTCCGCGAATTTGACAACCTTGATTTCTATCGAGGGGCAGTTTCTGGGTCCGATACCCTCTATAGTCCCATTATATAACGGGGACAGCGACAGATTTTGTCGTAAAATCTCATGTGTGCGCTCATTTGTCCATGTCAGCCAGCACATTGCCCGTGATTCAGGCGGCTCTGTGCTGTCAAAAGAAAACGCGGGGGTGTCGGATTCTCCCTCTTGAGGCTCAACCTGCGTATAGTCAACGGTGTCGGAGTGAACTCGCGGCGATGTGCCTGTTTTGAAACGCTTTAGCGGCAGTCCCAACGCGGAGAGGTCAAGCGCGTTCGATGCCAGAAGTCCGTCCGGACCGGCTTCCCGCGCGTTACCGCCAACGACAACACGAGAGCGCAAATACGTGCCGTTGGCAAGCACGGCCGCCTTGACCGGGTATCGCTGACCGAAAATATCTTTTACGGCGGTTACCTTGCCGTTATTAGTCTCAATTTCTGAGATTTCACATTGCAACAGGCGTATTTGGGGGTGTTCCTCGAGAATTTGCTTTGCGCGGCGTGAATAGGCGTATCTGTCGGCCTGAGCTCGCGGCGAACGCACCGCAGGTCCTTTTCCACGATTCAGCATACGGAACTGTATACAGCATAAGTCCGCGAGCTTGCCCATCTGTCCGCCCAATGCGTCAATCTCACGCACGAGCTGTCCCTTTGCGACACCGCCAATCGACGGGTTGCACGGCATATTGCCAACGCTGTCAAGATTCATTGCGAAAACCGTAACTTTATGCCCTAAGTTTGCCGCCGCCATTGCCGCTTCGATGCCCGCGTGTCCCGCGCCTATTACTGCTATCATTAACCGAAAGCTCCGGCGGGGAACTCCGCGAGAGCGTCTCCTTCATATTTTATATCGCGTGTCAAAACATCGACTGTCCAACAGGGTAGAAGTGTGGAAGATACAAGCTCAGACTTTAGCGTCTCTATTATCTCTTCACGCGGGATTTCGCTGTCAAGTGCCATGACCTCCAACCGCCCCTCAATGGGGAAAAAGAGATTGTCGAGTATGACTGCCGCGAAAATTTCAGGGTCTACCATTGATAACTGTGCCGCAAGCCATTCACGCGCTTCGTCAACATAGGGATTAATCCAGCGTGACTTGTTTGCGTCAAGCCAGTTAACTCCGGTTGTGTGCTTTATGCCGAACAGCTCGCGCTGACGGGTTATCGAGTTATCCTCAAGCACGGAAAAGTATGCAACTAACTTTGCGTGTCCCGCAAGCCGCTCCGCCGCCCTTTCCAAATCCGCTACAGAGGCAAAAGTTCCCTCTATTGACTTTACTTCTATAACAACCGTGTCCGCGCCGCCCGCGCCGCACAATTCCGCGATTTCATCCAATCTCGATGTTCTGCCAATATCGGCTTGGGCTAAAAACACCGGAGTAACGGTTACTTTCGCAACGGGGAGTTCAGGTTCGGGAGTTGGGGCAGGGGAGGGCGTTGGGGTCGGCTCAACAATCAGATTTATATCGTCCGTTTCGGGTTCGGGAGTGATGTCCGGTTCAGGCGTTATCGGTCTGCCCTGTCTGTTAAGAAAGGGAAGTGAAAGCAAAAACCCGTCATCGGTCATTGAAACGTAATCACGCAGGAAAAGGAAGGCGGTAACGGCAAGCACCGATGAAATAACCAACGTAATTCCAATACCGGCAAGCAAACGCGCAAGACGGCGTCGCCCCCGGTATCTTCCGGAACGCGGCATACTTCATACCTCCCTTCGGACGGTTGAATTAACAAACGCAAATATTACATAGTATCCATCTTTTTACAATCATTATTCATTGCCGTCCATATCGTTATCACTGTTTGCCGTTATCTGTTCACTGTCATCTGCCTTAGGGCCTTTATCAAAATTCGCGTCTGATATCAGCTTGCGCGGGCATTTTTCAGCGCAATCCCCGCAATTATTACATTTGGAATAATCTATAGACGCGAGATTATTTTCAACGTGAATAGCATCGTGCTTGCAGACCTTCTCACACATTCGGCAACCGACACAGCCTATTTCGCATATCTTACGCAACAGGCCGCCCTTGTCAGTCGAGACACAGCAGATTTGTACATCCGCCTCATAAGGCGACATCGCGATAATATTGTTCGGACACGCTTCGATGCAAAGCGTACACCCCGTGCATTTTTCGCTGTCAACGACCGCAACCTCGTCAACAATGCTTATAGCTCCGAAACGGCAGGCCGCCGCGCACGTTCCAAGCCCGAAACAACCGTGGGAACACTCCAGAGGCCCGCCGCCGATACGCGCCGCCGCCACACAGTCGTTTATACCCGCGTAGACAAATTTTTTCTTTGCCCTAACGCCGCCCATACACCTTACAAGCGCGGTTACGCGCTTTGGTTTAGCCGCGTCAACCCCCATGATTGCGGCAAAGGTTTCCGCCGCTGAGTCGCCGCCCACCGGACAGAGATTTATCGCCGCGCCCTCATTGAGAATGGCGGAAGCGTATAACGAGCAGCCCGAATAGCCGCAGGCGGCGCAATTAGCTCCCGGCATAGCATCGACTAACAGCTCAAGCCGTTCATCGCGCACAACGGCGAACAGCTTCGATGAGACTGCCAGCACAACGCCAAAGAGCAGTCCCAGTCCGCCAATCGTCAAAACAGCGGTTAAAATCTCATTCATGGCAAATTTACCTCTACATTACCTTTAATCCCGAAAAGCCCATGAACGCCATAGATATAAGCGCGGCTGTCACAAGCGCGATGGGAAAGCCCTGAAATGCCGCCGGAACATCCGAAAACTCCAACTTTTCGCGCACGCTGGCGAACAGCAGAAGCGCGAGCGTGAATCCTATGGCGGCGGACACCCCGTAGACAACCGAACCGATAAGGTCAAACTCGTTCTGGGTGTTTAATATCGCGACCCCCAATACGGCGCAGTTTGTGGACATAAGGGGAAGATATATCCCCAGAGCCTTGTGAAGAGAGGGCGCGGATTTTTTAAGGAACATCTCGACAAGCTGAACCAACGCCGCGATTACCAGTATAAACGCCACGGTGTGCATATATTCGATGTCGAACCGCTTTAATATATGCTCGTTAACCAAGTATGTCGCGGCGGATGCCGTACCCATAACAAAAATTACCGAAAATCCCATGCCGAGCGCGGTATCCGTTTTCTTTGAAACCCCCAGAAAAGGGCAGATGCCAAGGAATCTTACCAACACGAAATTTTCAACCAATATCGCTCCAAGTGACAAAGCGAATAACTGAGAAACCGTCATGCTTTGCCTCCTTTCCGATTTGACATCCACTGTTTCAGCGCGATTATGCAGCCCAGAGTTATAAATCCGCCGGGAGCTAAAGTCATCAGCTGAACGGGTTGGAAGCCGCTCGGGAAAATATTTCTTCCCATCAGCATCCCCGCCCCGAGTATTTCACGAATAGCAGACATAGCCAAAAGCGCGGCGGTAAAGCCAAGCCCCATTGACAGCCCGTCTATTGCAGATGCCAACACGGTGTTCTTGTTAGCGAACGATTCGGCGCGGGCAAGGACGGCGCAGTTAACGACAATCAGCGGTATGAACAGCCCGAGCGACCTTGAAAGCGCGGGCATATATGCCTGAAGCAGCAAATCCACAACCGTAACGAGCGTTGCGATAATCACTATGTACGATGCTATACGCACATTTTCGGGAATGACTTTTCTCAGCGCGGAAATAGTTATATTTGAGAAAAAAAGCACGAACGTTGTGCAAAGCCCCATGCCAAGCCCGTTGAAAATACTTGTGCTGATTGCGATTGCAGGACACATACCCAAAAGCAGTACCAAAACGGGGTTTTGATAAATCAAACCGTTTTTTAATTGATTACCCATTTACTCGCCACCTCCCGCCGACAGCTCCGCGAAAATCTCAAGCGCGTGAGCGACACCCTCCGCAACCGCTTTGGAACTGACGGTCGCGCCGGCTATCGCGTCAACGTTATTTGAACCCTTGCCGACAGAAACGCCCGCGCGTTTCCCGATAAACTGATTAAGAAAGTCTTCGTCTTCTATTTTTGAACCCAAGCCGGGGGTTTCGTTCATCCCTATTATCACAACACCCGTGACCTCGCCGTTTTCGGATACGCCGATCACCATATGAATGTCGCCGCCGTAACCTTTAGGATGAACCTCGATTATTTCCGCGTAATTCCCTAAATGTTCGGCCGCGTCTTCAAGCGCGACACGCACAACTTCTCTAACCGAACCTCTTGTAGTTATATTCGTATACGCCAGAGCCAGAGAGCATATAGCCGCAACCAGAGATAATACAAGTATCGATCTGAGCATAGAACTCCGCGCAATCCATTTGAGAGAATCTATAATACGCTTAACTACCCTGTTTTCCAAAATACTCATTTCTCAGCCCTCCCCCTTCTTGAAAATAAGGGAGCACCGAAGCGGCGCGGCATTCCGGTCTTGTCAAGCATCCACGCGCAGGTATTCATTATTAGTATGGAATAACAAACGCCTTCCGGCAATGAACCGAAATAACGTATAAACACCGTCAGCAGACCGCATCCGATTCCGAACAGCAGCTGCCCGCGCTTGGTCACGGGTGAGGTGGAATAGTCAGTCGCCATAAACACCGCGCCCAATATCAGCCCTCCGGACAGCAGATGCGTCAGCATGAACCGCCATGCCTCAATGCCTTCGGGCGGAAAGATAAATGTCAGAACAGCCACCGTCCCGATATACGCAATCGGTATACGCGGAGTTATAACGCCGCGCACCCAGAGATAAAACCCGCCCAGAAGAAGAACTATCGCGGATATTTCGCCCATACTGCCGCTGACCTGCCCGAGAAAGAGGTCTTGCAGCGGTTCGGGCGGCAAAACGCCGTTTTTCAATGAGTAAAGCGGCGTTGCCCCGGCAAATGTATCCGGTATGTCGCCCCAGAGCGGCAGTTGAACGCCCGCGAGCGGCCATGTCGTCATTATTATAGGCCACGAGGCGAGAAACGCGCGAGCCGCAAGCGCGGGATTCATGAAGTTTTTGCCAAGTCCGCCGAAGAGCTGTTTCACTATGACGATTGCAAAGAACCCTCCGACAACGGGTATCCAGTACGGCGCGCTTGCAGGTATGCAGAACGCGAGCAAAATCCCCGTAACAACACATGACAAATCACTCAGCGTATTAGATTTTTTAAGTAATTTACGGTATAAGTACTCAAAAGCGGCGCACGAGACGACCGATATGCCCGTCAGGATAGCCGCCCGCCACCCGAATTGGAACACCGCGAGCCCGAGCGGGAAAGCGAGTGCTATTATAACGTCAAGCATTATTGAGCGAGTGTTATCCTCTGTCTTTATGTGCGGCGACGACGAGACAATCAGTTCACTATTTTCCATCTGCCACGCCTCCCGCTTTCAGATTTTCATTTTTATCATTAATCTTTTGCTTGCCTGTCCTAAACGACTGCACCAAGTACAACCGCCCGGGGCAAGAATAAGAGCAGCACCCGCACTCAAGGCAATCCCTTATCCGCAGCTTGTCAAGCTCGGATATGTTCCCCTTCTGCTCGTGCATATACATATACACAGGCAGAAGATTCATCGGGCATACCGAAACACAACGCCCGCACCTAATGCAGATGGGGTTGTCAACTCTAGCATCCTCTTTGCGCGAAAACGCCAACAGCGCGTTCACTCCCTTTACCACCACGGTATCAAGGTCATGCTGCGCCGTTCCCATCATCGGTCCGCCGACAATAACCTTGTTTGGCGTTTCACGAAAACCGCCCGTCGCGTCAAAAACAGCTTTCAGGGTAGTTCCAATACGCACCATCAGATTTTTCGGGTTTGACACCGCCGACCCCGTTACCGTTACTATACGGCGTATCAGAGGTAATCCCGTTGTGACGGCACGGTGTATCGCTGCGGTCGTCTCCGTGTTGAATACCGCGCAACCGACCGACAGGGGCAGCTGTCCCGGAGGCACTTCGCGCCCCGAAACAGCTTTTATCAGCTGTTTTTCAGAGCCTTGAGGATACCGTTTGGGGAGTGTGACAACTTTTATATTGCTGCGCTTGCGCGGAAGCGTGCGCCGCACCATTTCCGCCGCATCGCGCTTATCTGATTCCACTGCTATTACGGCTTCGGAAAGTCCAAGCATTTTCATCAATATCCGCACGCCGCCGACAAGCTCTTCGGGAGCTTCCAACATCAGCCTGTGGTCGGAGGTTATGTACGGTTCGCACTCCGAAGCGTTTATTATCAATTTTTCAGCCTTACCCAGCACCGATGATACCTTAACGTGCGTTGGGAACGCCGCGCCGCCCATTCCAACTATTCCGGCTTCAAGCACCGTTGCCAGCAGTTCTTCGGGTGACAGCGACTCTACCGAGCCGCGCGGGCGCATATCCTCGTGAGGCGTGTCAAGCCCATCGTTCTCAATGAAAACCGACAGCACATTCCGCCCGCTCACGTGCGTGTGAGGTTCAATGGCCTGCACCTTGCCGGATACACTCGCGTGTACGGGCGCGGATACAGCTCCTTTTGCCTCTCCAATCATCTGTCCGAGCTTGACCTGTTCGCCCACGCGCACCAACGGCTCGCACGGCGTTCCGATGTGCATCTGCATAGGCAGTATAATCCGCTCGGGAGGGGGCATATCCTCAACGGGTTTATCTCTTGTTGCGCGCTTGAACGCCGAGGGGTGAACGCCGCCCTTGAACGAGTATGGCAATCCACATCACCTTCAATCATTGTTTATAATATCATTATACATTATCAACATTAAAAATGTCAAGCGCGTCCCAAAACGGGGAGTGCAATTAAACTTTAGCCAACGCTTTCACCAGTTCTTTTGAAATTGGATTGCCCGCTTCGTCTATTGACGCAAAATTCTTTCCTTTATATGTCCAGCAAGCTCTGCCTATTCCGTATTTATCAAGGATTTCATTTATATCACGGATATAATTAACTCTGTGTTCGGTTGCGGCATTGTCTATCGCCCCGTATTCGCCGCAATAGAGTTGTTTCCCCGTCCGTACCGCGAACTTAACGGCGGGAGCGATTCCGTTTTCAAGATACGCTTTGTCAAAAACGGTATCGGCGGTTAATGACTTGCCCTGTTCCGGTCTTTGACTGCCGAAATGCTTTTTCAATAAATCTATTCCCGCGATTTTACCCGGATACGGCTGCTCAATATTGACATCTTTCAGCGGAGTCCAAACCGCTCTCTGGTGCGTAAAAATAAACGGCTCGTAAAAATGGAAATTATAAATTATCCGCTCATCGTCATAAAGGTCAACGCCTTCAAGGCTTTCGGCGGAGTTATAATTAGAGCCGCCGAGAAGGATATAACGCTCGGAATCTATTTCGCGTATGCCCTCAATCGCTTTACGCGCTATTTTGTTCCATGTGTCGCCGTGCGCGTCAACAATTTCATTCAACAGCTCAAATATGAGGTTGCCGCCCTCGCTCTTATAGCGTCTCGCGAACTCCTGCCAGAGAGACACAAAGCGGTTCTGGTCGTTCTCACTGGTAAAGAAGGTGTTGGTATCCAAATTATAAAAGGCATAACCGGGAGCTCTGTGCATATCCAAAATAAGATTAAGCGAAAACTCTTTGCACCAAGCAAGCGTTTTGTCAATAACCTCGAACCCTTCTTCTAAATAATGAAAAGGGTTGCTGTCGTTTTCGAGAACGGGATAGTCGAATGGAAGCCTTATGTGGTCAAGCCCCCATGAAGCGATTCTCTCCACGTCTTCCCTTTTGATGAACTCGGCGATATGCTCTTTCTCATACTTGCTTTGAGAAATCCACCCTCCCAAGTTAATCCCCGTCCTGTACTTTTCAAAGATAATACCCATAATTTACTCCTCTTTCTGCCTTACGGCTAGTTTATTTTAACTGTTTATTTATCGCGCTGCCAACGAGGGATTTCATTTGTGTAATAGCCGTGTTGTTTAATTGTAATAGCCGTTCGCCTTGCGGTAACCCCTGACGGATTAAAAGGGCGTTTATGCTCTCCATATTTGACAGCACAACCAGTTGTTCAAGCGTTGCGTAATCGCGGACATTTCCCGATTTATCCGGGTTCCTTTCCCGCCATTGCCCCGCCGTCATTCCGAACAACGCGACATTCAACAGGTCCGCTTCCGAAGCGTACACCGCGCCCGCTTGTTTGCTTGTGATTTTTTTCGGGATTATTTCTTCTTTTATCGCGTCCGTATGTATGCGGTAGTTTATTTTTGATAGTGTTCGCTGTAAATTCCATTCAAGAGATTGTTGTTTTACTTCTTCCGTTTTTAAGCGGTCAAATTCGCTGATTAAATAATACTTAAATTCGGGACTTATCCACGAAGCAAATTCAAAAGCTATATTCCTGTGTGCGAATGTTCCACCGCCATAACGCCCCGATTTTGAAACAATACCCATTGCGTTTGTTCTTTCAATCCATTGTTTCGGCGATAAAGCAAATCCCATTTCCGAACTCAATTCTTTAACCTCACGGAATCCCGTTAGGTTAAAATTGGGATTATTCATTTTTTCCCATAATCCGTTATAGTTGATTGAATAAATTGTGCTTAACCAATGCGATACAACAGTAGCGGGTATTTCAGCATTTTTATACCTCGCCATATCCGTTAACGAGATATAATCACTTTGTTTATGCTTTATGACAGTAATATCCATTCCCTGCACGGAAATATTCTCTTCTTTCGGCATTGTTGCACCTCTGTTTCAAAACATCTTAATAAAATTCTTCTGGTCTTTCCTGTCGGTATAACCTAAACTCAAATAGAATTTATGCGCGTCCGCTCTGTTAAATCCCGAAACAAGCCGTACTCCGGCACAACCGTCATCCCTTGCCCATTGCTCCAAAGCGTCAACTAACATACGCCCCAAACCCTGCCCCTGAAACTCCGGCAAAACACCCAGAGCGAGAATATTTTTCAGCGGCGGCGAATATGTGCAGTCATAATCACTGCCATGAATATACCCAACCGTAATACCGCCAAAATCAACAACAAAGACTTTATCGTTGGGTTTCCTTAAAATTTCAGACAGTCTTTCGGCTGTCTTTTCTTTGCTAAAGTCATACCCGAACGCGCCAAGGTTCACTTTTTGTATAGCGGCATAATCATTTTCCGTTGCGGCGCGTACAAAGGCTTCACTTCTTCTCATTTTCAAGTCTCCCTGCCGCGACCGTCAATCCGATAATAATCCAGAACATAAGCATAACACGCGGATAAAACCATATATGCTCGACAACCCCGATGATAAGCATACCGACTATACTGCCAAACCCCGCCGCGACAATGTACTTTTCGCGCGGGTTATTTTTTATACTTCTTATGCAGAACACGAAAAACGACAGCATTACCCCCACCAACGCGATTGTGCCGTATATGCCCATTTCGGTGAGCGTCTGCATATAGACATTATGCGCGTGGGCGGTTATCGCCCATGTGGGCAGCTCCCATTCCGGGTAGTAGTTGCGGATTGCCATACGGACATTTTCTGTCCCAAGTCCCGTTCCCGACAACCAATAACGCCGTGTAATCGGCATAAGCGTATCACGGACTGTCTCGCGGAACTGTGTTGACGAATCGCCGCCGCGAAACACTGTTAACGCCCTGTCTAAAATCGACGCGGGCAGAATCGGCAGGGCGCAAGCTCCCGCGATAAAAATCGCCGGTATAATCTTAGGGCTTGCCGCTATGAAAAAGATGAGCAGCGCGACCGCCAAAGCTCCCCACCCGGAGCGCATATATGTCAGAAGCATTGCGCCTGCGGGCGGCAGCGCGCAGCAGAAAATCAGAAATTTATGCCTTGCCGTCTTAGCCGCAAAGAACATCGCAAAGTAAAGCGGGATTGTCATTACTAGTATAGAGCCGAAATTATTTGGGTTCTCGAAAAATGAAAACACCCGCCCTCTTATGCCTGTGTTGACGCTCCAATCCAACTGTGAGCTTACGGCGGGTACCCCAACGACCCCCTGATAGCACCCGTAAATACCCGCGACAGTCACCGCGGCGAGCATTAAGCTGATGAAATAATACAGCGTGTTACGGTTGTTTAATGTTTGTATCAATATGACCGCCAGAAAAGCCGTCAAGTAGAACAGCAGAGGTCTCAGCGCGAGGTCGGGCGAGCGGACATAACTGTATATTACCGCCACCCCGAAGGCACACGCAAAAAAACTAACACGGCGGATTCCGAATTTTTGGTAATGCCCCGCCAGTACGCAAACCAAAAACCCAATCATCAGCACCGCCATCATCATAAGGCTGTACATATTGTTAAACATCCTGTGCGGCACGCAATAAAGCGCACCCGCGCACAAGCCGAACAGCAATGTAAAATATTTAGGCGTGACGGCGGATAATAGTACGCTCTCGTCAAAGTGCTTGAGCGCGGCTTGCCTGATAATGCGCGTTAGCACAAACGGCATATTCAGCACGGCACAGAAAAACCTGTGTATGACAGATTGCGTCCACAGTTCACGCACACGCGAAAACACGCGCGTGTTCAGTATCCGACTGGACTGAAAATCTTCTTTTAATCGTCCGCCAATCGCGCTCTCACGCGATTTTACACTGAAAAAGTCAAGAATACGCAGATACAGGCGAACGAAAAAGCTCCCGTTAATTATCTTCAATTCTCTCTAACTCCAAAATCCGCAGATAGAACAGCGAATCATCGATTATTATCTCATACTGTTTATTACAGAGGAATTGCAAGCCGTTAATCGTAATGCCGCCGCTTGACGCAAACACGGCTTCGCCCTCGATTGTGACCTTCAGATAACTGTAAAGCGGGCGCGGACTTAGTGTTATGTTGCCTTCGCTGTCCTGCGCGTATGCGCGGCTCGGGCCGCTTTCTATGTTTGTTACCTTACCCAAAAACGCTTGAACCGTCCGTTCGGTTACTTTACTGCCGATTTTGACTTTGCCGTTCCCGAACGCATCGTCAGCGATATCCATTTGGTCAAGAACCATGACATATTTTGTCCTTGTAGGGGGGTCTATCGTGCCTCCCGACCTGAAATACCTGTAACCGCCGTATGCCGCGATGGCAAGCACCGCAACAATAATCACGCAGTCTATGACGTTTAACCTGAATTTCTTCTTTTCCACTGAATTACCTCCGATATACTTCCATAGTTTTTTTATACATAGTTTCAACGCTGAACTCTCCGTTTACCGCTTCCAACGAGGCTTGTCCGTATTTGCCGCGCGCTTCCGCGTTCGCAAGCATATCAGCCATAGCGTCCGCAAGCACCTTGGGTTCATTATACGGCACTAATACTCCGCACCCCGCACCTAAAATAATCTCGGGATTCCCTCCGACATCGGTAGCAATCACGGGCAGACCGGATGCCATCGCCTCAAGTATGCTTATACTGAGAGCCTCGGACTCAGACGCGCTTATAAAAACATCAGCCGCCGCAAGCATCGGCTTGACATCCTCGCAAAACCCGGTAAATATCACTTTCTCCCATATTCCCAAGCGTTCGGCAAGCAATATCATGTCTCCGAACAAATTGCCGTCTCCCGCAATAACAAGCCGAAACGGCTTGTCCTTTATCAGCGCGGCAGCTCTCAGCAGGAACTCATGCCCTTTACCCTCAACAACACGCGCGACATATATAAAAGTCAGCGGCTCGTTCTTGCCGCGCCGCTCGCAAGCCCAAAGCCGCGCATCTATACCGTTGTGTATGACCTCGATAATCCGCTCCGGAAATCCGCTCTTTACCAAGAGTTTCTTTCCCGCCTCGCAAACCGCGATAACGCGGTGCTGGAGCGGTGAGAAAAATCGGTTCATCAGCCGTGTTATGAAGCCGTTTTTCATCAGTATGTGGTTTGTATATACCACGCGCGTTTTTGAATAAAACAGCCTTGACATCAGCGCGATATAGTTCTCGCGCAGAAAATGTGTATGGATTATGTCAACATTATTGTCACGGCAAAACTTAGCAAGCCGCCGTGCCGCCCCAAAATCGAAGCGGCTTTTCATCGCAATCTTAACGCTCGGCACGTCCGCGTCCGTCATGCGCTGTGCCAGAAGACCGCCCTCATTGTACGCGAAAAAGGGCGTTATGTCAAGCCCTGCCGCCAGCGCGTAGACATACCGCTCCGTTCCTCCTTTTCCCGCGTGGTTAATGAGATATAAAACTTTGATAATTACCGCTCCTCAAATCCGTATACCCTATTATACTCTTTGTTTTCATCTTTTGCAACCGCGCTTTTATTTGACAGCAAAAGCTGTGTTATAGGATAGAGGTCTATCCAAATCTGGTTGTTCCCCTCTTTTTGCGATTCGTCAAAAATGAGCTGCAGCCCCAAGTGCAAATGCGTCTGTGAAATATTGTTCGTATTCTCCGTTCTGCTGTACCCCGTCCGCCCCATATAGCCGATGACATCTCCCGCTTTGACCTCCGCGCCTATCTTAACGCTCTCATGGAACGGGCGGTTTTTCCGCAGATGCGCGTAATAGTAGTAGCGTTTTGTGTCGTAACTGCGGATACCGATTCTCCACCCGCCGTACTGATTCCATCCCAATTCCTCAACAACGCCGGACTCAATGGCGATTATAGGCGTGCCGACACTGCCCATCAGGTCGTGTCCTAAGTGTTTGCGCTTGTACCCATAAGAACGCCCCGCCCCGAAGTCGTCATAATCGCTGTAATAATACCCTTTCGCTACCGGGGAGAACGCTTTCAGCCCGTACCGCTCGCGCCACTCTTTTTCGCCGTCCTCAAGGGGAACTTCCACACGGTATGTGCCGACAAAACCCGCCAGCACCGCCGAATACGCCTCATGATAATAACCGTAATATTTCATGTCGGCGGTCAATTCCTCAACCGTCTGACCGCCGTTTAGTTTTTTAACCAATGCCGTTAAGTCGCTCTCTTTATAGCGCGAAAACTCTCCGCCGTATTTCGCGCCCAGATACGCAAGCAACTCTATCCAATCCAACTTCACGCAGTCGGACGGCAATTCCGCCGCGCCGGGATTTTCGGCGTGGGATTTAACATCTAATTCAAGCGTCTTTTTCAACACACTGTAAGTGGGCGTAAAGTCAACCCATTTTATATACGAACCCGATGCCGCCGCGCTTACATCGCTGTACACCATGCCGACATCATGCTCGCCGCACTCGTCCCTATCACTTGATAGCATTAGAATTACAGTCGTTATGGCGGCAACGGCAAGAAACGCCGCCAACAAGTTTTTACCTTTTATCACTTTTACAAGCATAGAACCGCTCACCTCTTTGTCCATTCTATGCAGAAGCTATCTATTGACAGCACATTAAATATAATATATATTATTAGTGTAATGTAATATCAGCCGGGAGGTATTTTACTATGATAACACGTTCGTCCGGCATTGTCCTGCATATTTCTTCACTGCCTAATCCATACGGTATAGGTACATTTGGTGACAGTGCCTATGCTTTTATTGACTTCTTGAGGCAGGCGGGTCAAAGATACTGGCAGATACTTCCGCTCGTACCCACCGGGTTCGGCGACTCGCCGTACCAATCCTGTTCCGCTTCGGCAATTAACCCATACTTCATAGAACTTGACTATCTGCGCCGTGACGGATTACTAGAGTTTGACAATTTCGCGTATGTCAACTACGGGCAGGACTTGGACAGAGTGGATTACGGCACACTCTATGCCTCGCGTTATCATGTACTGCGGATGGCGTATGAGAACTCGCGCGATAAAATGCCGGAAGATTTGGAAGCCTTCAAGCGGGAAAACGCCGATTGGCTGCCTGATTACGCGCTCTTCATGGCGATAAAATCCCATTTCGGCATGGTTGCGCTGTCGGAATGGCCCGACGCGGATATCCGCGCCCGAAAACCCGAGGCTCTGAGAAAATACGCCCAAATGCTTTCCGATGATGTCGCGTTTCAGATTTTCATGCAGTACAAAGCGTTTAAGCAGTGGGGAAGACTGCGGAACTACGCCGCTGAAAACGGAGTTAGGATAATCGGCGATATGCCGATTTACTGCGCCGAGGATTCCGCCGAGGTTTGGGCGCAGCCCGAGCTGTTCAAACTTGAAAAAGACGGCACGCCCAAGGTCGTGGCGGGCGTTCCGCCGGATTTATATTCCTCAACGGGTCAGCTCTGGGGCAACCCGATATATGACTGGGATTATCACAAGAAAACAGGGTATAAGTGGTGGATTGACCGTTTTAGGCACGCGACAAAATTCTATGATGTTTTACGTATCGACCACTTCCGTGGCTTAGAGTCTTATTGGGAAATACCCTACGGTGAAAAAACAGCCATGAACGGCGAATGGATAAAAGGACCCGCTATGGACTTTATCAACACCGTGTTCTCCGCCGTCACCGATATTGATATTATAGCGGAGGATTTAGGCGAGTTGTCGGAAGATGTTACCATCTTTCTCAAAAAAACCGGCTTCCCCGGAATGAGACTGCTCGTTGACGCTTTCGACCCTTATTCTGAGAGCAGCTTTCTACCCCACAATATAGATAAAAACTGTGTGGCGTATACCTCAACTCATGATTCGCCGACATTCATCGACTTCTTCTATAATATAGCCGACCACACGAAACAAGACTATGCCGCTGATTATCTGCGCCTTAACAATGGCGAAGGATACAACTGGGGCGCGGTCAAAGCCATTTGGGGCAGTCCGTCTGTTCTGGCAATGGCTCCGATGGCAGACATACTCGGACTGGGCGCGGACGCGAGATTCAATATCCCGGCGACCCTCGGCGGCAATAACTGGCAATGGAGAGTTAGGGTTGACGCATTTAACGCAAGCGTTGCAAACATTTTGAACCATATAACAAAGGTATATTGGAGATAACGAAAAAAACCGCCTCCGGCGGTTTTTTAGATAAAAACACGGCGCACCGGGGCGTTGCGCCCTACATATACTGAAAGATACGTTGTACCGCATGATGGCGGGGGAAGAAAAATCCTAGGAAATGCAAAAATAATTATTAGTGGGTGTTAAAATGAGTGGTTCGATAATGCAAACTGAAATAGAAACCGGCTTAACTTCATTAGGTGTGAAACCGGGAATGATGATTGAAGTCCATTGTTCTCTCAGCAGTTTTGGTTATGTCGATGGGGGAGCCTTAACAATAATAAACTCATTGAAAAATATTGTCGGTAAAGACGGAGCTATTGTTATGCCGTCATTTAAGGATTCGCCTAATCTTCCACTTAATGAAAATGATAAAAAATTAGGCATAACTCTAAAAATCAAACTCTTAAAAGGGGACGAAGAAAAATCCGGTATGGGAATCGTTTCTGATATGTTCAGAAAGATGCCGGATGTTATTACGGGTAAAGGTCAGTTCCGCGTTTCGGCTTGGGGCAAGGATGCGGAAAAACACGCCGCTGATTGGTTTAATCACTTGATAGATTCCGATGGATATGCCTTATTATTAGGTGTTGATATTTATAAAATGTCATCCATGCACTATGTAGAGGATAATTTGCCGATGGAAATAAAAAATTTATTCAAACCATCGGAAGAAGCCCGGAAAATATATCCCGAATCAGAATGGTTTATAGAATCGTGGTCGCCAGTTGCAAAACCTTGGTATGTTATTCAAAACAGAGCATATGAAAAAGGATATATTAAAGATATATTTATCGGCAACGCAAAATGTATGTTGGTTCAAATAAAAAATACTATTGAACTTTATAGACAAGCCTTACGGGACAATCCATTTGAATTATATGGGTTAAAGTAATGAAAAACTATATTAAAAAGGCAGGTGAACCCCATGCGTGGGGTAATCTACGCACGATACAGCAGTAAAAATATGACCGGGAAAAATAGTTCTTGCATTGCCCCCGGTATTGGTATATACTTGTATAAGTGAAAGAATACATTTTAATAATTATGGAAATAATTTACTATTGAAGACTGCACAAATATATAAGGTTGGTGTTTCATGTCAGTTCTTACTCGTGATATAGGTCTGGATTTGGGGACAGCCTCAATTCTGGTATTCGTAAAAGGAAAAGGAATCGTTCTGCGCGAGCCATCGGTTGTCGCGGTGGAAAAAAATTCCGGAAAACTTCTTAAAGTCGGCACGGACGCTCAAAAGATGCTCGGGCGCACGCCCGGGAATATTGTCGCCATGCGCCCTCTCCGCGAGGGTGTCATATCTGATTATGATATGACAGAGCGTATGATAAAGGAGTTTTTGAAAAAAGTCGCGGGGTTCAGTCCGTTCAAGCCCCGGCTTGTTATATGTGTGCCATCGGGCATTACCGAAGTCGAGGAACGCGCGGTCATTGATGCCGGGACGCAGGCGGGAGCGCGCCGTGTTTATCTGATTGAAGAGCCTGTTGCGGCGGCTATCGGAGCGGGTATTGACATAACAAAACCGGTGGGGCATATGATAGTTGACGTTGGGGGCGGCACAACGGATGTCGCGGTCATATCGCTGTCCGGCATTGTTGAATCGCAGTCTATAAAGATTGCCGGCGACCAGTTTGACGAGTCTATCATTAAATATCTGCGCCGTAAGCACAATGTGCTTGTCGGCGAACGCACGGCGGAGGAATTGAAAATCAGTATCGGATGCGTTTATCCGCGCCTTGAGGAAAAAGTCGTTGAGGTAAAGGGACGCTGCCTGATGACAGGGCTTCCCAAGATATTTGAGGTTACGAGCGGCGAGATGATAGAGGCGTTTGAAGAGGTTTCGTCCCGTATTGTTGAGTGCATACACGGCGTTCTTGAGCGCACACCGCCCGAGCTTGTGGCGGATATTTCCACCAACGGCATCGTTATGACCGGGGGCGGCAGCCTTGTATGGGGTTTTGACAAACTTATCGAGTCGAAAACAGGCATTGAGACGCACGTTGCCGATGAGGCCGTATCCTGCGTTGCCTACGGAACGGGCAAGAGCCTTGACTGGGTCAACGAAATGCAGGACGGCACAATAAATATCTCTCGCAGAAAACAAATGCAGGTTTAATACTGATTAAGGGGGTAAAGCTGTGACTGCCGTAAAACAAAAGATACCCGTTATTATCGCGGGGCAGGATTTCTCTCTCATTTCGACTGAAACAGAGGCGCATATCAATCGCACGGCGACACTGGTAGATGATGAAATCCGTTCCGTGCAGGAATCATCGCCGGCACTGTCAAAGCAGGCCGCGTCGATTCTTGCGGCCGTCAACCTTGCCGACCGCGTGATACGCGCCGAGGAGACTGCCGAGAGCCTTAGAAAACAACTGAAAGACTACATAGAAGAAGTTGCGAAAGCAAAAAACGATCTCGCGGACACGCGCCGTGAACTTAACAAGCTGAAAAAAGAAAAATGAGCCGCTATTTACTCTCCTTGGCACAGAATATGGCGGGCGTTACTGCGGCACACAAAAGCGGAGCGGACGCTGTTTGCTTTTCTATGCCCAAGTTGGACGGAGCGGCATTTGTGCATGAGGCGATTGCTTTTTGTCTGCCGCGCGGCATAGCGTCATTTCTTTATATTGACTCACGACCCACCGACAAGGAGCTTGGCGTGTGGGCATCTTGTTTTTCAAATCTTGGTGCTGCCGGACTTAGCGGAGTGCTTGTCCGTGACCCCGGTTTATTACGCGCCGCGAGACAGGTTCTACCCGAATGTCAAGCGCATATATCTCCGAACGCCGGAGTAAACACCCTTGCCGCCGCGAAATATTGGCACGCTCTTGGCGCATCGCATATCTGGCTTCCTCCGTTTCTCTCGAGGGAGAGAACGGCATATATTTTACGCAATTCACCTGTTCCGTGCGGGGTAATTGCCGAAGGGCGGATGTGCTTCGGGCTTTCAGAGCATTGCGCCCTGACTGCAGGCAGCCGGGGCGAATGCAAATGCGAATGCCTCCGGCACTATGGAATCAGCGAGAAACCCACCGAGCCGATACTTGAGCAAAAATCGCATAGCCTGAAACAGCAGTGGGACGATTTGGTATTGATGGGCGCGGAATCCTTCGGCGTTTTCGATATTAACGCAACGCCGGAGTGGATAGGCGATAAGACCGCCGAATGGCGTAAAATTATCGACAACGGTATTGCTGTCGAACGCGGCGTTGAGGTGCGTTTTTCGTGCTTGATACGCTACGGTGAACCGTTGAGAGTTGCTGTTCAGGACAGTGACGGTAATATTGTACGGGTTAAGGGACAGCGTCCGACCCGTTCCAATGAGGGACTGCCCGAGGCCGCCGTTAATACGCAGTTTTATAAGCTGAACGCTACTTTTTACAAATGCGCGGGCGCAAGGACGCATATTGATAACGGCTTGACCGTGCCGATGAATATCATCGCGGACTTGCGGAACACCGCTCTCGGGAAGCTGACCGAACTGCGCTCTAAGCCCCCAAAAGGCACAGCGGGCGCGTTTCACGCGGGCGCGAAGTATTTGAACAGGACAGAACCGCCCGTTATAACCGTATGGGCGCGGCATATATCACAGCTTTCCAAAAAATTGTCGGACTTAAAGCCCGCGCTTATTTATGTGCCGCTGATGGAACTGGAAAATGAAAGTGAACGGCTTTTGAGTTTTTTTGAAGCGGGAATACCTGTCTGTGCTTGGCTGCCGCGAGGTCTGGGTGACGATGAACGCTCCGCGCTCCACGCGGCTCTCGGAACAGCCAACTCGATGGGGATAAAAAGTATTGCCGTGCCGTGCATGGGTTACGCGGATGTTTTACAGAGGACGGGCTTTGAGGTACGCGCGGACATTGGCGTTACAAACTCGCAGACATTAAAGGAGTATAAGCGTTTCGGTATAAAATCCGTTTTGCTGTCGCCGGAGCTTACGCTCGGCGCGGTTAGGGATTTGTCGCACGTAACGGACACAGAATTGCAGGTCTATGGGCGGATACCGATTGCTTTCTGCGAGAACTGCTTAATGAAAACACCCAAAGGGGTGTGCGCCTGTGACAACGTGAATGAACTTGTCGATATGCAGGGTGCGCGCGCGCCCATGCTACGCGAGTATAAGCACCGCACGGGAATATACAGCGCGAATAAAATTTTCTGGGGCGATAGGGTGAGGGAGTTTGACAATCTGGGGTTATGGGGAATAAGGCTTGCGTTTGTGACAGAAAACGCCAGAGAGTGCGTTACCGTTACCGAAAGATATATGGGGATTGGGAATTATGAGCCGGGAGAATTTACCAGAGGAATACTGGACGGGGTTTAATGATGGAAATACCTTACATAAAATTAAAAGATAACGCGAGAGTACCGGAGAGGGCAACGGAGGGTTCAGCCGGATATGACTTATGCGCCTGTGAGGATACCGCGCTGCCGCCGCGCGGACGAGCGATGATACCCACGGGCATAGCCGCCGCGCTGCCTAATGGATATGTCGGATTGATATTCGGGCGCAGCGGTCTGGGCGTGAAACATGGGGTAACTATGGCGAACGGCGTTGGAGTTATTGACAGCGATTATCGCGGGGAACTTAATGTCGCGCTTGTAAATCACTCCGACATAACATATAATATAAAAAGCGGCGACAGAGTCGCCCAGTTGTTGATTATGCCTGTCGCGTCCGTACAGTTCATTCCGGCGGAATCGCTGGAAGGCACGGAACGCGGCGAGAGCGGCTTTGGGTCAACGGGACGGTAGATAACATGAACAACTATATATTCGCGGCGGCGTTTGACGCGTCGCTCTTAGAAATGGCACTTTCCACGACCGCTATGCGGGAATCATTTAATATACATCATTCTTTCGGCGAGGATGAACACCTTGCGGGCGTTCTCCGCCGCGCGGCGCACAGTGCGCTTGAAAAGCCAGTCAGACCGCTTGACAGCGATACTTCCGGCGGTCTTGTGCGTCACGCCTGTGCCGGAGGTATTGTACTGCTGAAAAACAAAGAGAACGTTTTGCCGTTCAGCGATCCGAGCATAAGAACAGTTGCCGTTATAGGACCTTGCGCCGAAGACGGCATATACAGGGACGTAATGAAGATCGCGCCCCCTTATGTACAGGTAATAAACGCCGCGGGCTGTCCTCCCGGCGATGAGTTCAGCGATGAACTGCTCGCCGCGGCTCTGTACGCCGCTGTCCGCGCCGATGCGGTTATATTGTGTCTGGGAGCGGCAAACGATGACGGAACACGGCTTCCCGCGCCGCAGCTCGCTCTGCTCGAAGCTGTAACTATGCTTGGGAAACCCGTGGCGGCGGCTGTGTTCGGTACATTTCCCCACGCCCTTGAATCAATCCACGACAAAGCAGACGCGGTCGTCATGGCGTGGGAGTATACGCGCTGTCACGGCGCGGCATTGGTGCATATTCTGTTCGGACAAGTCAATCCCTCCGGACGGCTGCCGATTACTATCCCGCGCTCGGGCGAGGAGATTTCTCCGTATCAGTTTGCCGGAGCGGAACCGCTGTACCCGTTTGGATACGGCTTGAGTTATTCGCGTTTCGCATATAGCAGAATCCGTGCATTGCGCCCGAAATTTGCCGTTGGCGAACACGCTTCCGTTGAGTGTTCCATTGAAAACACTGGCATTCTGCCGGGACACGAGACGGCGCAAATATATCTGCGTCAAGAGGGCAATGCCGCCGGAAGGTGGCAGTTATGCGGGTTCAAGAGGGTATTTCTGCATAACGGAGAGAGCAAGACGGCTTCGTTTGATTTGCCAACGCTTGAAATACCATCGCGTTATACTGTGTTCATCGGCGGACACCAACCCGACGCGAGAAGCGTCTGGTTGACGGAAACACCGGTCTTGTCAACATTTATAGAGGTTGTAGGGACGAATGAGAGTTAATCATTGGAGGGATAATGAAAATATTTCTGTATCGTGTGTTCTGCGGGTCTTTCCTAACGCTTTGCGCTTTAGCCCCCGGCTTCAGCGGCAGTGTAATGGCAATTATTTTGGGAGTATACCGGGATTTACTGCACGTAATTTCCAATCCCTTCAAAAACTTTAAGAAAAATCTAAAATTTATTTTCCCTATGTGTATAGGTGCGGTTATATGCGCGGTTTTGTTTGTGTTCTCGTTCAAGTTTCTGTTCGATACTTACGAAAAAGCGATATATTTACTCTTTGCGGGTCTGATTGCCGGAAATTTGCCGATAATATACAGTGAAATTAAAAAATGCGGGTTTCAGAGACGTTACTTGCTCGGGGGAACAGCCGCGTTTGCCGTTGCTCTGACATTTGGTGTTTTGGCGGCGGGAGTGTCCGCTTCGGGAGAGTTTGCTATTAGTCTTCCCATGATGGCATTAGGAGGAGTTGTAACGGGTGTTGCCCTGTTAGCTCCCGGGATGAGTGTGGCAACGATTTTAATTTATATGGGCATATACAGTCAGCTGATAACAATGGCCGACTCGCTGCTGAGGATGGATTCCGCTTATCTGTTTCCTTTCGGGCTGTTTCTTGCTTGTGCGCTCGCGGGGGTTATATTCACTTCCAAGGGTGTTAAAACCCTTTTTGAACGTTTCCCGGGGTTTACTAACTCGATGGTATTCGGTTTTATGGCGGGATCTATGCTTGGCGTTATCACGTTGAGCCTGCGCCTTGAAAGCTACAATTTCAACTGGTTTATCGGGGGTTTTATGCTCTTTGCGGGAGTGGTCGTCTCTCTTTTGCTCGTTATGCTCGGGAAAGTAATAAACAGGTAGGGGCGGTCATTGGCCGCCCGCAGACAACCGATGGCGACCAATCGCGGGCGGACTATCGCGGGCGGACGAACGGCCGCCCCTACGCATTCACACAATACAGATTCTGTTCATATGCTGTCGAGGGGTGGTATCCTTGACAACAGCTATACTCGACTCTCTAATCGCGTATTTCGCGGCACTTGGGTTGTTTGCCGTTCTGTGGACGGTATGCGGCCGAATTTTAGGTTATTGGCGGTGGTTCGTTGACAGAAGAAGTAACGGGAGTGCTGACAGGAACGGTTGACAGCGTTGTTTATACAAAAGACGCGACCGGCTATGCCGTCCTTCGGGTTACAGCGTCGGACGGCGCGGCCGTGACAATGGTCGGCTGCATACCTCAGCCCGTACCCGGCGAAACAATCGAAGCAAGCGGACGCTGGGTCACGCACTCATCGTTCGGCAGACAGTTTGAAGTTACGGGCGTTGAACGTGCGATGCCCGCATCGTCAAACGCTCTTTTGGCTTACCTAAAATCCGGAACTCTCCCCGGTGTGGGCAGTGTGACGGCTAAACTTTTGTTGGACAAGTTCGGTAATGATATATTGGAAATTATTGAAACAGCACCGGAAAAACTGACCGCAATCAAGGGCATATCACGTAAACGCGCACTGGACATCGGGCGCGCTTTCTGCGAGCAGAATACAGTCAGGCGACTCATTGAATTTCTGTCCGCACACAGACTGCCGCCCTATCACGCGTTGAATCTGTTCAAGCGTTATGGGTCGGATGCTATGGCGCGTCTGAAAGAGAACCCGTACTTGCTCGTCTCGTTCGATCTCACGTTTGAGATGGCGGACACTCTGGCTCACAATCTTGGGCTTCAGCCCGACAGTTTCATCCGTCAGAAAGCCGGGGTGCTTTATGAGCTTAGTTATAATCTTGATCAGGGGCATTGCTACATCCCGTTCGATAAACTGTGTCTTGTAACGCGCGAGCTATTAAGTCTCGAGGGAACGGACATTGCCGATGCGGTTAACGCGCTGATTGACGATGGATTGATTGTCCTTGAACGTATCGGCAGCAGGGATGCCTGCTACCTCACGGAAATTTACAACGCCGAACGGTTTATTGCGGAACGTGTTTTGGAGCTTGCCTCCAATCCCCCCGAAACGCCGCGAAATCACCTTAAACAAATAGAGGATGCCGAGCGCAATCTCGGTCTCACGCTTGAAAAACGGCAGCGTCAGGCCGTCAGCGTTGCCGCGAAATCGAACTTGTTCGTGTTGACAGGCGGTCCGGGTACGGGAAAGACAACGACCGTCCGCGCCATAGTTGAGCTGTTTGAGAATATGGGTATGAAAGTGGGGCTTGCCGCGCCGACCGGAAGAGCCGCGAAGCGCATGAGCGACATCACGGGGCGTGAAGCCGCCACAATTCACCGTATGCTCGGGTTCGCGCCCGATGGAGACTCGGGAGCGTTCGCGTTTTATCACGATTCCGACACACCCCTGCCATACGGCGCGGTGATAGTCGATGAAACCTCAATGGTGGATGTTCCGCTGATG
>Ga0082212_10001416_pt1 | contig 35365 bp, 35 predicted proteins | sample TergutNt197P3_FD_71548 | JGI IMG/M metagenome (GOLD analysis project Ga0082212, IMG submission 71548) | Neocapritermes taracua P3 segment gut microbial communities from Petit-Saut dam, French Guiana - Nt197 P3 | ecosystem: Host-associated > Arthropoda: Insects > Digestive system > Gut ...
GAGGATTTTCTGCGCCTGGTGCCGCTGATGCCCTACGTGATCCGGCTGGACTTTAAGGGAGATGCTTGCCTGGATATACGGGAGGTTCCTCTGGCGCTCTGACGGGCGGGACGACGATTGAAAGGAAGGATTTGATGGCCGACACGCTGGTCCTGGCCCGCGCCGCGCGCGCGGCGTCCATCCCCATGGCGGCAACGCCTCACGAGGCGCGCGTGGCGGCCCTGCGCGCCATGACTTCCGCCCTGCGCGCCGGCGCGGACGGCATCCTGGCCGCCAATGCCGCCGACCTCGCGCGCGCCCGGGCCGAGGGGCTTGACGCGCCGTTGCTTAAGCGCCTGCGCTTCGACGCCGCCAAGCTGGAGGATGTGTTGGCCGGCCTCGACGCGCTGGCTGCGCTGCCCGATCCCATCGGCGCGACCCAGCGGGCGACCGAGCTGGCGACCGGTCTTCGACTTTACCGCGTGGCCTGCCCCATCGGCGTCATCGGAGTGGTGTTTGAATCCCGCCCCGACGCGCTTGTTCAGATTGCCGCCCTATGCCTCAAGAGCGGCAACGCCGCGCTGCTTAAGGGCGGGCGCGAGGCCGCCGGCACCAATCGCGCGCTGTTTGACGTCCTGGACGCCGCCGCGCGCGCGGCCGGCATCCCCGCTGGTTGGGCCGCCCTGCTGGAGAGCCGCGAGGAAGTGACCGATATGCTGCGGTTGGACGGCTTCATCGATTTGATCATCCCCCGCGGCGGCAACGCTTTCGTTCGCCACATCATGGAGAACAGCCGCATTCCGGTACTCGGCCATGCCGACGGCCTGTGCGCCGTCTACATCGACCGTTCCGCCGACATCGGCCTGGCCCTGCGCGTAGCGGTGGACAGCAAGACGCAATATGTGGCGGTATGCAACGCCGCCGAAACGTTGCTGATCCATCGCGAGATCGCGCCCCGCGCCCTGCCGCCACTGGCCGAGGCTCTGCGCGCCGCCGGCGTCACGCTGCGCGGCTGCGCCCGCACCCGCGCCCTGATCGGTTGCGCCGCCGCCGCCGAGGCCGATTACGATACCGAGTACCTCGATTACACGATGGCGGTGCGCGTCGTCGATACGCTGGATGAAGCCATCGCGCACATCAACCGTTACGGGACACGGCATTCGGAGGCGATTTTAACCGGCGACCTGGAGGCGGCACGGCAGTTTCGCGCGGGGGTGGACGCGGCGTGTGTGTATGTGAACGCATCGACGCGATTTACCGACGGCGGGGTGTTTGGTTTTGGCGCGGAGCTGGGAATCAGTACGCAGAAGTTTCACACGCGCGGGCCGATGGGGCTGGAAGCGCTGACGACGTATAAATATCTTGTGAGCGGGACGGGACAGGCGAGAGAATAACAGGAGGCGGCAAATGGAAAAAAATGGTTTTGAAACAGCGTTAAGCGATTTTGTGCGGGACGATCCCGGCAACTATGTGGCGAAGGATGTTGCGCTGCGGCCGGAATTGGCGGGGATGCAGATGTTTGACGCGCCCATTTTCGGTTATGCCGCCGCCGGCGATTCTTTGTTTACGCAGTTCAGGGAGCCGGGTATCATCGGCGATCATTTTATGCTGCCGGGTGAGTGGCTCGGCGGGGCGCAGACGGTTATTTCATTTTTCCTTCCCTTTACCCAGACAGTAAAGAAAGCAAACGGCGCGGATATGAGCTGGCCTGCCGATGAATGGATGCACGGGCGTATCGAGGGGGGAAATGAGTTTCAGAAAAAGATATGCCGCCGTGCGGCAGAACTGCTGGAGGGCGGGGGTTGTGCCGCCGTTGCGCCCGCGTTCGATCCCCGGTTTTTTTCCAGGTATCCGAAGGAGAACGAAGAAGACCGGCAGGAGGGCTACACCAGCAACTGGTCGGAGCGGCATATCGCCCATGCCTGCGGCCTCGGCACATTCGGCCTTTCCCGGGGGCTTCTGACGGCAAAGGGAACCGCCGGCCGTTTTTCCAGCGTGGTTACCACGGCGGCTTTTGCACCCAGCGAACGGCGTTATACGAAAATTGACGAGTACTGCATTTACTGCGGCGCCTGCGCCCGCAACTGTCCGGCGGGGGCAATCTCTGTGGAAAAGGGAAAATCGCATCCGGTTTGTTCGGCGTTTCTGAACCGCGTACTGGACAAACACCGGCCGCACTACGGCTGCGGCAAGTGCCAGGTGCAGGTTCCCTGCGAAAACGAGCTGCCGGCGGGGAAAAATGGATAATTTCCCAATAATGAGATATATTTAACGATATCCGGGGTGTATACTGTTGGTATCACCCTGTTTATGGAGGTAAATACATGAAGAAATTATGGATCTCGGCAATTCTGGGATTCGCCTGTATCTGTGCGGCATCAGGACAGACAACTGTAGCCAACCTGGATGCGGCCATACAACGGGCGAGTATGAGTATCTTTGCCAATATTTCTACCGGGCCGCGGATAGCTCTGTTGACTTTTACCTCGCCTTCCAAAGACCTTTCCTACTATGTCCTTGATGAACTAACACAGGCTCTGGGAAAAAATGCAACACTGAGAATAGCTGAACGCAGCGATGTGGACAGTCTGCTCACCGAGATGAATCTGGAAGTGAACAGCGATATAAGTGATTCCGATGCTCAGGAGATTGGCAGAAGACTCAGGGTGGAGACTGTTGTAACCGGATCGCTGGTAAAAATGGCTGAAAATTACAGTTTCAGGAACAAAGTGATGGCTGTTAGCAATACCAGGCAGCAGAAATCCATGTCGGTTAATGTCCGGGACAATCCGCATCTGCAGCAGCTGTTGGGGCAGGATGCGGCTTCCAATACGGCGGATACTGTTATTTCGGCGCCGCCCGCGCCCAGCGGATACAATATCGGCGACACCGGCCCTGCCGGAGGCCTCATTTTCTACGACAAGGGGGACAACTCAGACGGTTGGCGTTACCTTGAAGCCGCGCCGGTGGAGGCAGAATTTCAGGCTGTCTGGAGTCTTCGGACTACGGCTGTGGATAATACACAAGACGCACTGGGAGGCGGCAAAAGGAACACCGGGTTAATTGTTGAAAAATTCAATCAAGTATCAGGGGAAGCAAATACTGCGGCACAGCAATCCGATAATTTGGAATTCAACGGGTTTGACGACTGGTTTTTGCCCAGCACGGCCGAACTGGAACAGATGTACGGAAACCTCAAGCGGAGAAATCTGGGCAGTTTCAAGAACGGGAGGTATTGGTCTTCGGTGCAGTACTCCGACTACAATGCAAATATTCAGAATTTCCAGGACGGCCGCACGGATTCCGGTTCAAAAGGAAGCAGGTATTACGTCCGCCCCATCCGGCAGGTTGAGGGACAAAATTGAAAGACTAACGGTATAAACAGGAAAAGGGCTGTCCGTTTGGCAGCCCTTTTTTTATTTCGTGCCGCAGAATGCCCTGAGCGGTTTGCCGATACATTTTGTGAAAAAGCCAATCGAAGGCCCCAATGCAAGGGCGGTTACTACTGTTCCTTCGCGCAGTCCTATAACGCCGTTTCCGCTTAAAACACCGAAAAGAAAGGCCGTTAGCACAATGGCCGAATCAAAAAATAATTTCAGAATGGCAAATTGTTTGCCTGTTTTTTGCTGAATGGCCAATACAAGGCCATCCGGGGAAAGGGGAAGAATACCGGCGGACAAATATATTCCAACTCCCGAAGCCATGCACAAGATCCCCAAAACCATAAAAATCAGGCGCGAAGGATAATTGGGCAGTTCCAGTCCGGCAATCAGATAACTGCTCAGGTTGACATAATACCCGAACAAAATGGAAACGGCGAGCTGCAGCAGATTAACCGGCCTGAATTTTTTTCCCAAAATGACAATCTGCGCCAGGACAAAAATGCAATAGACGATTGTTATCCAGGTACCCTGGCTCCAGAAAAAAATCCGGCTCAGAACATACGGCAGCGAAGTAACCGTCGAAACACCCAGCTGCGTCTTGATGGCAATGGATATACCCATTGCCACAACAAACAGTCCGGCAAGATACACCAGTATCTTCCTGATCCATGCGCTCTTGCCTGTCATTGGTATTTTCTCATTAAAGCCACAAATATATCTTGTGCAGCGAGGTACAGACCATCCATGTTCCGGCAGCCAGCAGCACCAGGGCGGCGGGAATGCCCATCCACGCGTCGGCGCTCAACATAATCGCCCTGCCAAAAAAAGCGAGAGCCGAACCTGCGCCGATAACAGCAAAATCACGGGAACCGCGTGACCATGCCGCGATAAAAAAACTGACGATGGTAATGAGAAATGTCCCGGCTTCGATAAGCCTGAACAAAGAAGCATAACCGTTGATCATATTGAGGCTGGAATCCCAGGTCTGGGTATCGATGGGAACCCCAAGGGCAATAATCAGCGCCGTTATGATCATGAGCATGATGACATTGCGCTGCCGCTGCGCCCCGTAACCCGCAGCGAACAGGCTGGCGGCAAACAGGGAAAAAATGCCGAAGTGCCTTGCAAAGAGTATAACCCGCGAAGCAGCGAGGGAATACAGCGAGGGAATGGCGTATATCTGCCCCAGGGGGAGGATCAGCCGCAGCGATTCCAGAGAAAACGAGGCGGTAAAAAAAGCGACAAAGAGAATTTCCGGCGACTGGGTTTTTTCAAAGAAATAATAGGTTAAAATTATCGACAAAAATGAATAAACAACCGCCGCCAGAATCCCGAAATGTACCGCCAGCAGTCTTGCATTGAAATATTTTCCGATAATGGCCTGGAAAAAACCCCCTGAACGCCGGGTAATTTCCGTCTCCATCAGGGAATAAACGGGGATCGTTTTTATTGAGGCAACAACACATATTACGAGACAGAGGAACGAAAGGATCATTCCCGCCTTAAACAGCGAATTTCTTATGGACAGGGTCATAAATCAAGCATAATGATTAACCTTGTTTTTCTCAAGACTCTCTTTTTGCAGCCGATAATCATAAGAGGGAGGGCCTTTATGAAAATAAGGAACACTTTTCTTTTTCTCGCGGCCTTATTGGCTGTGAGTCTGCCTGGCTGGGCAGGCGATTCGGCTTCCTTTGTAGACCTTGGCTTTTCGCAGGACGGAAGCTTTTATATGTTTGCCCAGTACGGGGTAAAATCCGGCAGGCTCATTCCCTGGGCGGATATGTTTATTGTCGATGTTGCCAAAAACAACTTTGTTCCCGGGGGCAGAATCTTGTACACCCACGACAGGCCGATTTACGCCGGGCAGGACGGGGCGGGCGCAATGCACCGCCTGATTGCCGAAAACGCCGGCCTTGCCGAACGCTACGGCATAACCTACCCCGACCAGGGACAGCCGCTGTACATTTCCCTGGACGGCGACCCGGCCTATAACGGCGAAACAATCACATTCCGCGATTTTGTGTCGGGCGTTTCCTACCAGGCAAGCCTTGTTGAAACCATGAGCGGCTCAGGCGAGAATCTGCGATCGTCCTTTTACATCACGCTGGACTGTGTTGAAGGCGATAGTCCGGCAAAGTCCTTTACCGTCGGCACACCGGATCTCAGGCGACCCCTCATTTCGTCCTACCGGATAAAAAAGGTACTGATAGCCCCTTGCGGCGACTCGATGATTTTTGTCATCGAGATGAAGCGCCATGCTGCGGGCGGGCCCGATATCCGTTACATGGTTGAAGCCCTGCGGTTTTAATAACCCTTACAGCCCCAACAGGTACTGATTTACCACATTCTCCAAATATTCCTGCTTGCCGCTTTTCAGGCCGGTCTTACCGTAACCGTTTTTCGCGCCGATTGCCGCAAGCTGTTCAAGGCTCATCTTTCCGCCGGCGAATTTTACGCCTTCGGGCGTGTTAAACGAAATGTAGCGTTTTTTGACAAAGGCCGAAATTCTTCGGTCGGCGATCATTCGGTCGGCGATTACCAGGCCGGCGGCGAATGCGTCCATGCCGCCGATGTGGGCGAGGAACAGGTCGGCGGGATCAATTGAGTTGCGGCGGATCTTCGCGTCAAAGTTCAGGCCGCCTGAAGTAAAGCCGCCTGCCCTGAGGATGGCGTACATCGCCAGCGCGGTTTCGTAGTAGCTGTTGGGGAACTGGTCGGTGTCCCAGCCGTTTCTGGCGTCGCCGCGATTCGCGTCTACCGATCCGAAAAATCCGGCGGCGGCGGCGGTTTCCAGTTCGTGGACAAAGTCGTGGCCGGCAAGCTCGGCGTGGTTGGCCTCGATGTTCAGGCGGAAATCCTTGTCCAGCCCGTAATGCCGTAAAAAGCCAATCACCGTCTCGGTGTCAAAATCGTACTGGTGCTTGGCCGGTTCCATCGGCTTTGGCTCGATGTAGAACGTTCCCTTGAAGCCCTGCTTGCGCCCGTAATCCCGCGCCATGATGAGGAAGCGGGCGAGGTGATCTTTTTCCTTTTTAAGGTCGGTGTTCATAAGGCTCATGTAGCCTTCGCGCCCGCCCCAGAACGTATAACCCTGCCCGCGCAGTTCTATCGTAGCGTCGATGGCAGCCTTTACCTGGGTTGCCGCCAGCGCCACTACGCCGAATTCAGGGTTAGTGGCAGCGCCGTTCATATAGCGGGGATGGCTGAACAGGTTTGCCGTTCCCCATAGCAGCTTAACGCCGGTGGCTTTTTGGAGCCTTTTCGCTTTTCGTACCATTGTAAAAAGATTCTTTTCGCTTTCGGCGGGAGTAGCGCCTTCGGGGGCAAGATCGCGGTCATGGAAACAGTAAAAACCGACGCCCAGCTTGGTAAAAAATTCGAAGGCGGCGTCCATTTTTTGATTTGCCGCATCCATTGGTTTTTTGATGTCGGCTTTCCAGGGGTGGGTAAGCGTCGCCGCGCCGAAGGGATCTGTGCCGTCGGCGCAGAAACTGTGCCAGTAGGCAACGGCAAAGCGCAGATGATCTTTCATCGTTTTTTTGCCGATCTTTTTTTCCGCGTCGTAATACTTGAAAGCCAGCGGATTGTCGCTTTTCGGCCCTTCGTATTTAATTTTTCCGACTTTTGGGAAGTACTCTTTTTTTCCAACATAGTAATCCGACATTTTAGCCTCCGTGACTGGACTTGTTCGGCAACTGGAGGTTCCCGAACAGCTCTATTTATATAGCGGGCCTACAGCCCTTAAATACCGTGAATATTCTTTGTACGCTTTATTGTAGGAAGAAACCGCTTTTTGGTCAGGCTGGATGGAAGCGCCCTCCAGTACGACGTGTTCTTCGGCAAGGTCTTTTATTGACACTTTCTTTTTTGCGTCTTTTTTTTCGCCGTTTTTCGCGTGACGCGACAGGCACCACAGCGCCTGAATTGCAGCGCCCATTGCGGCGGCTTCGGCGCTTGCCGGAACCCGTACGGGCAGGTTCATCACATTGGCGGCGATGCGCTGCCACAGCGGGCTTTGTGATCCGCCGCCGGTAAGCCGTATCTCTTTTGCCTTAAAGCCCAGCGTATTGAATCCCTCAAGGCCGATCCTCATGCCGAAGATTGCCGACTCCAGGGCGGCGCGTGCGAGGTTTTCCCGCCTGAAATTGCCTACGGTGATTCCATTGACGCTGGCTCTGCCGTTGGGAAGGTTCGGTGTGCGCTCGCCGTTGAAAAACGGCAGTACCACAATGCCCTCCGCGCCGATGGGAGCTTTGGCGGCTTCCGCGTCAAACGCCTGTACGTCAAGGCCGAACAGGGCGCGGAATTCCTCGCTTGCCACGGTGCAGTTCATCGTGCACAGCAGGGGCAGCCAGCCGCCGGATGACGAGCAGAACGCGGCAAGGTTTCCCGTGGGATCAATTACCGGCTTTTTGGAAAAACCGAACAGAGTGCCGGAAGTTCCCAGACTCATGGTCAAAAAACCGTCCCGCACCGTGCCGGTTCCGATGGCGCTCATCATGTTGTCCCCGCCGCCGGAGGAAACCAGCGCCCCTTCGGGAATGCCGTACAGCGCGGCGGCGGCTTTGGTTACTGTGCCGGCGGCAGCGTCTGGCGCGATCAGGGGCGGCAGATACGATGTAATGTCAGGCGAAATCAAAGCGCATATTTTTGAAGCCCATTTCCGTTCGCGTACGTCAAAAACCGCCGTGCCCGAAGCGTCGCCGTATTCGGCGGTGAACGCGCCGGTTAACAAATAGTTGACGTAATTGTGGGGAAGAAGGACGTGCCGAAGTTTCGCGAAAGCTTTGGGTTTGTGGTTTTTCAGCCACTGGATCTTCGGCGCGGTATAGCCGGGGCGCATGGGCAATCCCGTTTTTGCAATAAGTTTTTTTTCGCCGCCGGCCATTTTGGTAAGCTCTGCACATTCGTCTGCGGTAGAAGTGTCACACCAGAGCTTGACGTTGTAGACAGCTTTTCCCATTTCGTCTAACGGTACAAAACTGTGCTGGTGCCCTGAAACGCCAACGGCGGCAACGGAACCTTTTATTGCAGGATCAATGGTATCGAAGCAGGTTTTCAGGGCTTCGTCGTACCATTCGGCCTTTTGTTCTCTGGAACCGCCGCTCTCGGAGACCATGTCAACGGGAGCGGACGACTGGGCGGCGATGGTTTTGTTTTCATGATTGTAGATGATAACTTTACAACTCTGGGTTCCCAGGTCGATACCGCAGACGGTTTTCATTTCGCTTCATTCTACGCCGGAATTTAGGGATTGTCGAGGGTTTTCCCGCCGCTGAATTTTTCCCAGCTTATCATTCCGTTAAGTAATGCAAAAATTATTACTTGCGAGCGGTTTCGCAGACCGGTTTTTTTCTTTACCGAACCGATATAGTTTCGTACTGTCCCGCGGCTAATGTTCAGACTTGCCGCAATTTCCGTATCCGTACAGCCGCTGGTAATGCCGGAAAAAATGCCAATCTCCGTGGGCGTAAACTCCGGAAATGTCCCTCGCTTCGTTTCGCGGCCTGCGGCGGCTACGGCAATGGCAATGTTGTCCAGAATTTCATCCCTGATTGTGCCGGTGATATACAGTCCCCCGTGGTACACACTTCGTATTGATGCGGTCAGTTCGTTATATCCATTTTGCCGGATTAAGTAGCCTGAAATCCCCGCTTTAAGGGATTCTTCCATGGAAGTGCGGTTTTCCTGTGGAAACAGCACGATAATTTCGGTTGACGGGGATTTGCGTTTGATTATCGGAGCAAGAACCGGGCTTTCGACATCCCCCAAATGGAAATCCATAATGATAATATCGGGCTGTTGGGGCAGCGCCGATGTTATTACCTCAAAACCGTCTTCGACTATGCACGTTATGCGAAAGTCATCCTGTTTTCTGAGTAATGTGATAATTGTTTCAAGGTCATCGCCATGTTTGCAGGCAATAGCAATGTTGATCATGGGAAAAATTTCCTTTTATGAAAAACGGTGTAAAATAAGCGATGTAATATGAATATAAACCAGAAACGCCGCTAAATACAAGGTCTGAAGAGCTGAGTCACTTCGCTGCCATCCTCGTACAGGCGGCGGATGTACAGACGGTTTTCCAGCCGGAGCCGTTCCCACAGTCCGTCTTTTTGCTGCTCAATCGCCAGGCCAATACATTCCTGGCGGCCGAGCGCCCGCCGCCGCTGGGTAAACAGGTACAGGCCGACAGGTAAAGTCAGGCTGCCATGCTGCGTTTCCCCTGCCCCGCTGTCTGCCCCGCCCGAAAAAACCAGCGTCCCCAAAAAACGATCCGCTTCCGGGTCGATGCGTTCTGCCTGTTCCCTTTCAATCTCAAAGCAGAACAGCAATTCCCGCGATGCCTCCCCCTCCCCTATTACGCAGTTAAACGGATCATGTCCTTCTTCGGCATACTCAAGCGGAGCGCGGAGATCCAGGCGGATCGTTGTTGATTCTTCCATTGCTGAAAATTGTATCCCTCTGTAAAGCATTTTGCAACTTTGCGCCATTTACGGGGTAAGGAGTTAACCATGAAAAAAACCCAATTTGTTCAGGCAGGCATTCTTGCAGCGGTCTGCTTGATTTATTCCTGCGCCACCGGAACGTCGGATGCCGCGGCGATTGTACTTGGCAAGAGTTCCGGGGCTCCGGTATTCCTTTCCTGCAAGGCGGTTTCGGAAACGGAAATTGCCTTCGAGTTTTCCCATCCGGTCACGGTAACATCGCTGCATTTCAGCCCGTCAGTTCTGGTGGAAGCAGTGCAGGACGGCAGCACTGTCCGGGTAAGTTTCAGCGGGGGGCCGGGACCGGGGCAGCGGCTGACCGCCGACCTTTTGGCCGAAGACGACAATGGCAATACCATTAACGTGCTTGTCCCGCTGCGTACACGAAACGACAGGATCCCGCCGCTGTGCATCAACGAGCTGCGAACGGAGAACTCAAAACCCAGGTACGAATTTATCGAGTTTAAAACATTCGCCGCAGGAAACCTGGGTGCGCTGCGGCTATTTATCGCGGGCAGCTACAAAAGCCCGCTGGTGTACGAGTTCCCTTCAATCGAGGCCGCAAACAATGAATACATTACGCTCCACCTGAGAACAACGGAAGAAAACTGCCGCGACGAGCTTGGCAGCAATCTGGATGAATCCGGCGGAACGGACTCATCCCCTACAGCAAGGGATCTGTGGATTCCCGGCTCGACAAAACTGCTGCATAAAACCGATATAATCTATCTGCTGGATCAGGACGATCGTGTTGTCGACGCGGTGATGATCTCCGAAAGCGCCGATCTCTGGTGGAACAAGGACTACCTTGCCGAGGCAGCGGAATTTCTTTTTAACGCAGGCACATGGAAAAGCCACGATGGAAAAATCTGCAGCCCTGCCGATGCCGTGCAGTCCAGCGGCACAACCGCCACACGGACGATATGCCGCGATGAAACCCTTGCCGGAAATTCATACAGCACAGCTGCCTGGTACATCACCGCGACCAGCGGTGCAACACCGGGTAAACCCAACAATCCAAAGCGGTATAACTAAAGTCATACCCCGTTGCTTTGCGGCGGGGTTTGTCACTTTTCGCTTTCGTTTTTAAAACCCTCGGCAAGGCGTTCCAGGATACCATCCAGGTGTATCTTGTCGGGAATGCCATAATTGGCAAGCGGGCCTTCCTCGAATTGATCAAAGGTGACGGCTCCGTTTTCGTATTCGCACATCATGTTTGAAAGGTACACGCAGTCCACCAAATCACGATCTGCTTCAGGAGCCGCCGAGGGGCTGTGGTGGTAACGAATCGCGCTGATCAGGAAATCGGGGAAATTCCACTTCTTCGCAATAAGCGCGCCGATTTCCGAATGGTTCATTCCGCCGGCAATGTCTTCAAAGGTGGAGACAGAAATATCTTTTTCTTCACAGAAATGCCGTATATTGTCCAGCAGATCCGGATGAGCGCTTGAAAAGACAATTTTTCCCATATCATGCAGAATACTGCCCACATACACATCGTCCGGCAAATGGTGGTCTTTCTTGAAATTTTTCGCGAGGTTGTAACCGTAAAACGCAGCCCTGCGGCTATGCTCCCACAAACGCCATTTTTCCGGAGTATCCTCGCCCAGTATTTTTTGCGTCCCGTAGGAGTACAGCAGATTTCTGATGCCCCGGAAACCAACCAGTTTAACCGCGTCAAAAATGTTGTCCACACGCATTAACAGCATATAGTGCGCAGAGTTGACAAGCCTGAGCAAGTCTGCGGTAAGCGCCGGGTCGGCCGACAAATGTTTGGCGATTGATCCCATCTCCGCCCTTGGGTTGGCCAAGAGGCGCTGCACCTCCATAATGTTTTCGGGAAACTGGGGAAGAGAACTGACACTGTTGGCAATTTCCCTGGAAAGCGAAGAAATCTTTTCAACCTGAACTCTGTCCATGGGAATCATTATCCGCGCAATGGTTTCATTGTCCTTGCCGTGAATGTCAAAACAGTCATCGTCCAGCCCTATTTTTTTAAGCATAAGGGCAAGTATTACCAAACCCAGTCCCGCTCCCTCGGAATCGTCAATCAAGTGGGAAAGCGCGTCTTCAAGGCTGTTATACTGGCGGGAGCGGGCAAGGCGATCATGAATACGGATTAGTTCGGCGCGGGTGATGGCGGCATTATTGTAAATCTCAATATTTATTATATTTTCCCGTATCTGTAAAACCAGTTTTATGTACAATCCCATTTCTTTTTGCAGTTCTATAAAATGTTCGATATTGCCCAGGGTTGTTTCCTTGAATTCTTCCATCCCCTTCCGGTAGTCTTCGGGATCGGAAATGTTCAGGCCGTTTTCGATAAAATATACCCGCTTGGTGTTTGCTTTCTTGGCATTAACGGCAAGTTCCCGAACACAGTAACCCATGTAGTCCTTAAGGGCTTCCTGCCCGGTTTGTTTGAGGAAAATGGCAATAATCGACTCGATGTAATCTTCCATTTCCCGCGGCAGGGTAAATGTAGTAACGGTAAGAGGAAGCCCCGAGAGAATAGCTTTTTTTACTTTGGCTTCATCTACAACCAGCTTTTGAGTCAAGGCCATATCTATAAAATACTAGCTATTCATACATTATACAATCACATATAGTGATCTCAATGAAAGAAATCTGGGCGCCGCAGGTCTTTGTTATTGTATTCCTCGCCCTTCCCCTGTTAAAGCCGTATATCAAGGCGTTCCGGCTGCTGGACGGACTGGTTTGGCTGCCCCTGCTCGCGGTGATAATAACGGTATTGATATTTCCCGCCTACGGTTTTCGGCCCGAATTACTGCCGGTACTGTTTGTCGGATTCCTTATAAACGCCGCCCATTTGGTTTCCCGGCTGATCGATTCCCGGTACAGTCGTTCACCTGTCCTGACGATAGTTTTACTGGTTTTTTTGACAGCGGCCGTTATTCCCATGTTCGCCTTTTCATCCAGGGCTTATTCCGAGGCTGAAGAAAACGCCCGGGCGGCCATTACGCTCAACGTCGGAAACACTGACAAAGACTATGTTCTGCGAATTTATGAAGCCGGCCAGCCAGACACATTTTCTGCGATACCAAAACCGGTTGTTTTCATCATCCCGCCGGAACTGGGTTCCGCCGCTTCGGTTGATTTGATATGCAGAGAACTACGGGGAAAAGGCTATACTGTTGTTACCTATTCCCGCAGGGGCCTCGACGCCCCTTTGGGGCATTGGCGGATTTTCAGGAGGGGCACCGATCTGTACTCGGTTAACGAGCGGGGAAAAAACCTTGAAGCCGAGCGGAAAGCGGACATTGAATTCCTGCTGCCCCTCCTCCCCTCCTCGCTGGGCGCTGCCGGCCGCGGCGAGGCACCGCCCCTGCTGCTTGCCGGATACGGTGCCGGGGGTTCCGCCCTTGCCTACCTGGCCGGGGAAAATGACTTTGCCTCCCGCTATGGCAAAGTGTTGGGAGTGATCGCAATTGAGTGCCGCCTCTGGTCATCGTACCGGAAGAAGGATCCCCATGAAAGCGATATTCCGGTATCGGCGGGAAAAGTCCGGTACCAATGGGGACTGTTCACCAACCGCCTGCGCAACATTGGTCCCCAGCGGGTCATTCGCATGGGGCCCTTGCCCGGCATGAACATTCCGATCATGTATCTTCTTTCCGGCAGGGCACTGGACGCTCCGAAAGGACAACTGCCCTACGAGGCCATTTTTGACGCCCTGCGCTCCAGTTCCGGCCCGGTTACCCTCGCCGCTGTTGAGAGCGCCGGCCCGCTGGATTATCAGGATTTTCCGTATACCTACCCGGTGTATTCGTTTTTACTGCCGGGGCTGAAAGATGCCCAAAAAAGCGAAAACCCCATTGCCGACACAGCGGGCATTATCGGCAATTTCGCGGTTTATCTGCTGGAACGCGCCGGGGCAGCGGAGACCGGCACACTCCCCCGCCAAACTATTGAAGCGCCCGTTTATCTCGAAAGCAAAGGTTTGCCCGGCTTCCGGCTGTAGGATAGCGTTGTCCTTTACGACCATTGTTTCACGTGAAACATTAGGGTTCTTGACACCTTATTGTAAATGTATTACATTAACAATAAGGTGGGCGAAAAAATCGAAATTGAATATGATCCGGAAAAGAACCGCCGTAATATTGAGGAGCGTGGTTTATCTTTTGATCTTGCCGGGTTCGTCCTCTCAGATCCAAATGTGGTAACCGAAAGTGATTGCCGCAAGGATTATGGCGAGGAAAGATTGCTGTCCTATGGCAAAGTTGAAGGGCTTCGGCTTTGCCTGTGCTGGACACCCCGTGAAGGTAAAGTGCGAGCAATAACGCTCTTTAAGGTCCACGAAAAGGAATGGGAGAAACATTATGGGAAAGATGATTAGGAAGAACTCAGAAGAAATAAAGAAGGAATGGCCACCCGAAAAAATTGCGGAGTTGGTGAAAAAAGATATACCCTCGTTTTCGACCGGCATATCGGATGAAGACATAGCAACAGGGCGCGTCAAACGCATTGGGCGCGGCTTTGCGGCATTCAAAGAGCATATTAACCGGAATGGGAGACCTAGAGTCGCAGAAAAAAAAGTTGTGGTGTCAATCCGTCTTCCCATTTCTGATGTTGAAAAACTCCGGGCAATGGGAAAGGGGTGGCAAACCAAAGCCGGCGACTATCTTGTCCAGGGTATACGTCATGGATCACTAATAAGGAATGGCTAACCTGCCCGGTTTCCGGCTGTAGGATAGCGTTGTCCTTCACGACCATTGTTTCACGTGAAACATTAGACTTGTTCGGAAACTGAAGGTTCAGAACAGCTTTATTAGGCAAACAGGCCGGCGGTGCCGGTGCGCCATTCCTCGCGGGCTTCCATGACCAGGCGTTCCACTTCAAACCAGTTGTCGGCGCGGGGGCCGCTCAGGCCGTGGTTGGTGGAATTGGTAAAAACAATGGTTTTACAGCCCTGATTGCGCAGGTTGATAATATTTTCCGGGGCATCGTCGATATATACATGAGCGCCGACCGCGCCCTTGTCGTTCATAAAACAAATGTCCCAGTAGGGAATGTCGTTGTTATCCAGCCAGTCAACGGTCTGGGTAACCGAGGCGCGGTGGGAATATTTAAGAAACAGCCGGTGGGTGATAATGCGGACACGAATGCCCTGCCTGGCAAGCTTTCTCAGTATTGCCGGAGCGTTTTTTATGGGTTCCATGTCGCGGAAAATATCCCGCTGGGTTACGGCAAAACGGTGCAGACGGTCATAGCCGCCAAACTCGTCAATGCCCCATTCTTCAAGCCCGTATGAAACATCCGGGGTAAGGGCTTCCAGCGGCCTGTCCAGCCACTCGGCGGCAATCTTCCGGATCGCCCCGTAAAAGTCGCCGACCACACCGTCCAGATCAACGCCAAGGATAAAGGTACTATCGTCCATAATTCTCCGCGCTTTTTGAAATCAGGATTACCATGCTGCGGGCTTTTACCTTGTACTTGTGCGAAGTGCCAAGCGGTTCCTCGCTGCCCGCGCTTAATATGTCATTCGGGGAATTTATGCCCGTATCCACAACCCTGAACCAGCGTTTGCGGTCGTTGGCGGACGGTACGGTAAAAACCACCGGATCCAGACCGGCGTTGAACATGATAAAGAAATCGTTGTCGTCCTTGTCCCGCATCACATCGGCCCGGCGGCCATTTATCTGCAGGGCGAGGCTGTAACCAACTTTCTCCCAGTCGGGGCTTATCCCCTTTTCACTGAACCAGTTGATGTCCGGTATCGCGTTGTAGTTACCCTCGCGCCCGGTATAAAATTCGGGGCGCATAAAGCCGGGATGGCGCAGACGGAAGGCGATCATCTCCTTCACAAAACGGAACAGATCCCTGTTTTTTTCCAGTAGCGACCAGTCATACCAGGATATTTCGTTGTCCTGGCAATAGGCATTATTGTTGCCCAACTGGGTGCGCCCCATCTCGTCGCCGCCGAGGATCATCGGCGTCCCCAGGGAAACAAGCAGCGTGGCAAAGAAGTTTTTTAACTGCCGGCCGCGAATATCCTCCAGTATCGGGTCCATGGTCATACCTTCATGGCCGTAGTTGTAACTGTTGTTGTTGTCGCTGCCATCGCGGTTTTCTTCGCCGTTATCCTTGTTGTGCTTGCCGTTAAACGTCACTAAATCCCGCAGGGTAAAACCGTCGTGGCTGGTAATGAAGTTAATTGAGTGGAAGGGCTTGCGTCCGTCGCGGAGGTACAGGTCGGAACTGCCCGAAAGCCTCGTGGCAAGGTAGCGGGTTTCCTTTGGATCCCCCCGCCAGTACCGGCGGACATTGTCCCGGTAGCGGTCATTCCACTCCGCCCAGCGCCCGCCGGGAAACCAGCCCACCTGATACGCGCCCCCGGCGTCCCATGCCTCGGCGATAATTTTGGTGGAACTAAGCACCGAATCTTCGGCTATGCGCTCCAGCATGGGCGGGGATTCCATCAGATTGCCATGCCGATCCCTTCCCAGAATCGAACCCAGATCAAAGCGGAACCCGTCAACGTGCATCTCCACTACCCAGTAATGAAGGCACTGCATGATAAAGGTTCGCACGACGGGGTGATTACAGTTAACGGTATTGCCGCAGCCGGAATAGTTTTGGTAATAGCGCTTGTTGTCGTTCAGTATGTAGTAGATGGGATTGTCCAGCCCCCGGAACGAAAAGGTGGGACCCCACTCGTTGCCCTCGGCGGTGTGGTTGAACACAATGTCCAGAATCACCTCGATCCCCGCCTTGTGCAATTCCCTCACCATCAGTTTGAACTCGTTAACCTGCGCTCCGGCTCTGCGGTCGGCGGCGTAGGATTCTTTGGGAGCAAAGAACGCCACTGTCGAATAGCCCCAGTAATTGGTCAGCAGTTTGCCGGTCCGGGGATTTATCCGGGGATACTCGTGCTCGTTGAATTCCTGTATGGGCAGAAACTCAAGGCTGGTAACGCCCAGTTCTTTCAGGTACGGAATTTTTTCGATAACGCCCAGGTAGGTCCCCGGGTGCTTCACCGACGAATTGGGGTTCGCGGTTAACCCCTTAACATGTGTTTCGTATAATACACTGAAGCGCAGGGGGTAATTCAACGGCGAATCTCCCTGCCAGTCGAACTCGTTGTCGTCGATTACAATGCAGCGGGGAATATCACAGAGGTTTTCTATGCCGGAAAAGGAAAGATCGCCGGTGGGAGCGGCGGGATCAAAACCCACGCATTTGGCCATGTCCCATTTGTCAAGACTGGTGAGGGCTTTGGCGTAGGGATCGATCAGGGCTTTGTGGGGATTAAACCGCAGACCCCGTTCCGGCTGATAGGGGCCGCTTGCACGGTACAGGTAACAGGCTCCCGCTTTTAGCCCCTTTACCAGACAGTGCCAGACATCCCCGGTTTTACCCCCCTTCTGATCCAGGGGGATTTCGACATAGGGGCTGTCCGCCGCCGGAGACTCAAAAAGGACAAGCGAAACCGCTGTAGCGTTGCGCGAGAAGATGGCGAAGTTAACCCCATCATCGTGCACCGTAGCGCCCAGAGGGATCGCCTTGCCGGTATAGACCGTAAAATCGCCGAAGCTCATTCCCTATAAATATACTACAAGCCGGAAAAATTTACTATCGCAAAAACCACTCAAAAACTGCGAAATTCTGGTTTTTTATAGAGAGACATGGTATAATAATATAGGACAGCTATGAAGAAATCGCTGCTTATACTGCTGCCTCTGTATGTTGTTGCGGGTTTGTTTGTCCCGGCAAAGGCTCAAGCCCAGACAACCCAGGTTGAGATACGCTTTGATTATGTCAAGCAGAAGGGAATTGGCAGCAACCAGTTTGCCGTTTGGATAGAGGATGCACGGGGACAATATGTAAAAACCCTGTACAGCACCAGGTTTACCGCAACCGGGGGCTACAAGCGGCGGGCGCAGGCCATTCCTACCTGGGTACGGCAGTCGAATCTGGCGGCTATGGAAAAAGCTCAAGTCGATGCAATTACCAGCCCCACTCCCCAAAGCGGAAGCCTCCGCTACAACTGGGACGGCACGGACAGCGAGGGACGGGCGCTTGGTGAAGGGGAATACCGTGTCCTGGTGGAAGGCACCCTGCGCCTTGACAACCGCGTCCTGTATACGGCAACAATTAAGCTGGGTGAAAGAGGGCAGACTGCCGCCCAACCGCAGTACTTTGGATCGGGAACAAGAGAACGCGGGATGATTGGCGCGGTAACGGTAACGTATTAGGAGTGCAAAAGGCAATGGAGTTGAAAAAGGCGGTTAGTGACAGCACTGTTCTCAATCCCGCTGCGGCGGCAACTTTTGCCGAGATAAAAACCGAAGCGCTCAGGAAATCGATCCATTTCCTCATCGCTTTCACTCCCCTTCTGGCCGCCCTGAGTTATCCGTTTGCGGTATTGGCGCTGAGTTTCGGCACCCTTGGCTATGCGGTCATGGAATGGCTGCGGCTCTCCGGCGTACAGGTTCCCCTGGTTTCCACCCTTACCCGCATGGCCTGCCGCCAGCGGGATTTACAGAGCTTTGTGCTGGGCCCGGTAACCCTGGGGCTTGGCGCACTGTTGGCGTTGCTGCTGTTCCCGTTCCCCGCGGCAAGTATCGCCATTTACGCGCTGGCTTTCGGTGACGGCCTCGCAAGCCTCGCCGGAAAGCTGTACGGCAGACTGCGGCCCGCCTTTCTTTTCGGCAAAAGCGTTGAAGGCTCACTGGCCTGTTTTGCCGCCGCTTTTGCCGCCGCCGCCCTGGTTTCCCGCAGTCCGGTTGCTTCCTTCGCCATCGCCCTTACCGCCGCCGCCTCGGAAGCCCTGCCCCTGGAAGACTACGACAATATCGTCCTGCCTCTGGCCGTAGGCATCGTCGCGCAGATGGTAATGTAAAAACCTTAGAGGCACTTGCAAAACTTCAGTTTTTGCAAGTGCAACCGCTAAAAAAAGCAGTTTCGTATACGTTAGCCTTTAACCTGTTTGGAAACTCTGTAATGGGCGGCGGTCATGTCTATGCCCGCTTTGCTAAAACCGTTCTGGATATTTTCAAAAAGCTGCGTGTAAATGTTCGGTACCATGTTTACCGCCTTGGTGTAGCAGTTGATCTGGTAGTGGGCGTAAAAATCGTCAAGGGCGGTCTGCAGCACAAAAGGTTTCGGACTTTTCAAAACATGTTCGGTACGAAGGGCGGCGTTAATGAGAATCTCGTGTATGGTCTGCCAGGGCGTCGCATAACCAAAGGTAATACCGGCGTTGAGTATCAATCCTTCTTCGTCTTCATCGGTTGAGGTGTTGTAATTGATGATGCTGGAACTGAGGATATTCAGATTCGGGAAGGTAACGTACTCGTTCTTGTCGGTTTTCAGGCGCACCACCATCAGGTTTTTTTCCACCACAAAGCCGGTGCTCTCCTTTATTTGAACACGGTCGCCTATCTTGAACGGCCGCATGTAGGTTATCACCAGCCCCGCCACAAGGTTGCCGATGGCGGTGGAAGAGCCAAGGGAGAAAATAATACCCAGCAAAACCGAAACTCCCTGGAATATCCTCGAATCGGATCCGGGCAGATAGGGATACACTATCGCCACGGTAAAAGCCCAGACCAGTATATGCAGAATCTTGAAGGTTGGCTCTGCCCATTCGGGATAAAAACCGGGTATCTTTAATTTTTCCCTTGTAATCTGAGTGGCGAAAAATTTCAGCATCTTAACCACATAATGGGTAATAACGACAATGATAATAATCGTAATCAAATTGGGAATATATTTTATGGCTCCCCAAGCAATGTTCCGCAGGGGGTTTAATATGTAGCCAAAGATGATAAAGGCAAAATGTCTTGTGGAAGGGAATAAGCTAAAAACCAGCGGGAATGTAAGGAACAACTGAATGGCAGTTAACAGGTACTTAAGAATTTTCAGCAGAAACAGCACAACATCGACAACCTGCTTTGCGTTGAGGATTTTAAGTTTGTGAATCATCAGCGGCTTGATCTTCTCGCCGCCGGCTGTTTTCACTTTACCCGACAGCCACTTGAACAGCTTTCGCCAGACAAGCCAGATAAGGAAACCCTGAATGATAATAATTGCCGCGGCAATGCCAAGGCGCGGCGCAAAGTCCAGCACATGCGTAAATATATCCAGCGAAGATTCAACGGCGGCAATATCGGCGGTTATGGTTTCGGTTCCTGTTTCGCCGGTCCGGGAAACGGCAATTTCTGCGCCGCCCCGGTCAACAACACTGTCCTCAGCCTCTGTTGAAACGCTGTCCGGGGCGCTTTCCCCGGCAGTTTCCTGTGCCGCCGGGAAATGGAATGAAAGTAAAAAAATAACGAGAAAAACGCAAATGCGCTTCATATAAAAATACTATTGTATTTTCATTTTGCCAGCAAGCCGGCGATGGAGATGAGCGCCGGAAGGGTAGCGATGGAACTGCCGAGGCTGGACAGAAAAAACACCAAAAGTATCCTGCTTATCCGGTTGCGGTAGATGTCTTTCAGGCCGGCGATTGCCGAGATACCTTCAACGTCGCAGACACGGGGCTTGCGGACAGCCGCCTGCACCAGGCCGGAGATAATCCCCACGCCGATAAAAGGATTCAGTGTGGTAAAGGGCGCGCCCAGAAATGAAACCAGTATCGCCAGGGGGTGCCCCAGCGCGATGATGCAGCCCAGTGCGGCAAGCCCGCCGTTCCACAGTACCCAGCGCCACAGCATTTGCAGAAAATCGCTGAAATCGGCGCGGATAAATCCAACGGTGATAAGGGCGACAAGCAGCGCGGGGATAATCCATTTAACGGCTTTGGAAAGCCGGTTTCGCGGGGGAATCGATTCAAGAGAGGCGAGGGCGGCCGCAGATTCTCCGGCGGCGAGTCCCCCTTCCCCCCATTTTTCAAGGTGGGTTTGTATTCCCTTCAGATGCCCCGCGCCGACGACGGCAAGAACGGAACCGTCCGCCTTGAGCGACTCTTCCCCAATTCTTATGGCAAGGTAACGGTCGCGTTCGTCGATAAGTGTTTCTTTTACCGCGGGGAGGTATTTGGCAAGCTCCGCCATCATGCCGTCAAGTTCGTTGGCGTTTTTCAAATTTTCGATTTCATCGGCACTGAGTTTTTCCGTGACAAAGGCGCTGGAGAGCAGCGCGGCAAGCAGCTTGCACTTGCTCAAAAAGCCGCAGTTTGCCCAGGCGCGGCGCAGCGTTACCTGCACTTCGCGGTCGCAGAGGCTGAAAGCGATTCCCGCTTCCTGCGCGGTGTTTACTGCGGCGATCATTTCCTGGCCGGGTTTTACGCCAAGCTCGTTGCCCAGCCGCCGCTGAAAACTTGCCAGCGCAAGATTGGCAATCAGCAGAAAACCCTTGCCTTCCTTAAGAACCTTGGTAATATCAAGCCGTTCCCAGTTGTCCTGCTGGGTAATCGCGCCATAGCGCCCCTGATCCAGTTCCACACAGACCATGCCGGGCTTTTCATCGCGTATTGCGCCCGTCACTTCATCAATGCTTTCCCTGGAAACATGGGCTGTTCCAATCAGGTGAATTTCTTTTCCGCCGAGTGTCAGGCGGACATTATTGGTACTCATGGTTATCCTTTTTAAGGTTGTTCAGAAACTTCAGTTTCTGAACGACTTCTACTAAAAAAGCAAAATACACAGTATTTTGCAAGACTTGTGAGAGAACCAACCGGGGGCTCTCACAAGTCGTTGATGCCTCGATCGGTAAGTATCATCTCGTTTATTTTCCACTCGATGGTGCTTCGGCGATTCATATCTTTTACTTCCAGAAAATACCGGCTGGCGAGAACCGTGTTGCCCCTGACATCGTAATAACTGGCGAGATAAAACAGCATTTTTGATTTTGCGTCAAAGTTTTGCTCCTGGGCAGCTCTCGCCACGGCGTCGCCGTCGCCGGCAAGATCGTGGTACAGCCTGAGAAGCTGCCACTCAACCGAATTGCGGGGAGCGGTGCGAAGAACCTGCGCAAGGAACTGTTTGGAATCGCCCGGCCTTCCGGCCTTCATCCAGTTAATCGCCGCCAAAAGCGCGTAGTGGTATTCCTTTGGCGCCTGGCGGTATGCGGCAAGAAAAGCGTCCCTCGCCGCCGTGTAATCGTGTTTTCGCATCTTGATAATGCCCAGACCTTCGGCGGCAAAGTAATAATCCGGCCTGATCCTCATTAACATCGCATAGTCCTGCTCGGCGCCGTCGTAATCGCCAAATTCATCCCGTAACCCCGCACGGTACACAAGCGCCAAAAAGCCGCCGGGATCCAGCGTGACAGCGCGGTTCAATTCTTCCAGCGCATCCTGCCGCCGGTTAAGATCGATCAGGGTTCCGGCGCGGTCAACAGAGACCCAGTAGCTTGTCGGATCGAGCCGTTTCGCTTCGTCGAGGTCCTTCAACGCGTCTTCGGGAAACCCCGCGCCCTTGTACAGCCGTGCCCGCTCGTTAAGCGGCATCGCCCAGCCGGGGTTTTGCCGTATCGCCCTGTTCAACAGCCGCTCGGAATTTCTGGGATCGCGGGCATAGCGGTACACTATCGCCCTGCCAACCATTGCCTCGCGGTAATCATTGTCAATCGACAGCACCTTGTCAAAATATCCCGCCGCCGTTCGCAGCGACTGGGCGCGCAGGGCGATGTAGCCCAGATCGGAAAGCGCCTTGAGGTTATTGGGATCGATTTTGATCACCCGATCCAGAAAGGTTCGCTGTTCCCTGTCCTTGTTTTCAAGGGCGGCGGCAGCGGCAAGCACCAAAAGCGCGTCGATGTTGTTGGGATCGCGCGAGACAATTCCGTTCGCGACGGCGCGGGCCTCGGCAGGACGCCCGGCGGAATTCAAAAGCGAAGCCCTCAGCAATTGTATTTCGGGAGTCTGGCGCGCCGTTTGATTGATTGTATCAAAAAGTTCCAGCGCGGCGGGATATTCCCTGCGGGCCATAAGCCGCGAAACCTCGGCAAGAATGGTTTGTGTCGCGGGATCGTTTGCCGTCTGGGCATTGGCGGAAAACCCCGCGCCAAGGGACAGCGCAAGAAAGAATATTGATGCAATGAGGCCGGCTTTTATTCCCATAATGTGCCGCTTATGATACCATATACACCAGTTTAAGGCAATTTAATGAGAAGGCGCGTTTTTCCACGAATCATACTTTTTTCCCTTATAAGCTGCGTAACATTCATATTGCTTGCGGGAATGCAGTTTTCACGTCAGGGAAATTTTTCCCAAAGAATCGGCCGCATGACGATAAACGGGCGTTTATTCCTGTCTGACGAAGCAGCGCAAAAACCAGCGCCACAGGAAAACCGGCGGACGCTGGACGGCGGGGCGAGCGTATTTTTCGGCGGGCTGGAATTTCGTCTTGACGCCGAATATGTGGACGTGCTGGAAAATGAAGCGATCTTTACCCTGACGGACGGCGGGGAGATCAGCTTCGCCAGCATGAGCGGCGGCGGTACGCGGGGCAGCGAGGACGAACTGAGAATAAGCGGAAAATTTCCGGCGGGCATTGCCGCCATCGACATTCCTTTCCGGCCGCAGCGATCCTCGGTGATACGCGACGGCGGAGGGGGAATGCTCAACATTGCGTATAACGGCAGCCGTTACCGGTTTAGCCGCCCCCTGCAGGGACTTGACGAGGGCATGCTGACGCTGTTGGCTTCCGCGCCGTCCGTTTTATACCGCGCCGTAACCGACGATGCAAAAAATAACCCTGCTGATTTTATTGTACCGCAGGCAGAAACCGTTCAATCCTTCAACGGCGAGCTCTCGCTTTGGACGGCGCATAACTTTGAACTGTGGGAACGGAATATGGAAACCCAGACCGGCGAAGACCTGATTGTCGCCTGGTGCGCCGAAGCAATACGGCAGGGAAAATACCAGTCGGCGGCTTCTACCGTGCCGGCCGCTTTCAGCACAAGCCCCGAACGAAGCTGGGAATCTTCGGTGTACCAGTTTGACCGAAGAACCGGCGTCTGGGAAAGGTTTGCAAGGGTTATTAACACAGAGCGGCGCGAAAGAATCGATCGTATCACCGGATTGCTTGCGGAAAAAAACACCGGTGTTTTTGCGGAAGATCATTTGATTGAATATTTGGCGATCTCGGGCAATACCGGTTTGATTGATGAACTTGCCGCTTTTGCGCAGGAACTGGATTCTTTCGCGTTAACCCTTGAAACCGGCTGCGGAATTCTTGAGTGTTACGCGGACATGGGCAAATGGCGGCCCCTTGCCGAAAATCCCTTTGAAGAATTGACCGGACGGGCAGGGGAGATTGCCGCCGAGGGATTGCATAGGGCAGGGGATCAGGTGTTTGTTTTTTCTGACGGCCGCGCAGATATTACATTCAATATGCGCCTGGGAGCGGCGCTTCACCAATGGGGACAGAAAGCCGGCGAAAGCGACTGGGCTGCCCTTGGACGTTCTCTGGTACTTTCGGTTCTTTCCCTCGGCGATGAAAACGGACTGGTTCCCGCCGCGCTGACAATTGGCGCTCACCGTGGATTTGCAAAAACGGCAGACACCATAAGCACGGCGAGGCTGTACCGGCTTCTGGGCGGCAACGAATATATCCCCCGTATGACGGCAACGGGAACGGGCGGCATCTGGGCATGGACCGCCGCTTCATCGGTAACCGTTACCCAGAACGAAACACAGATGGACATACGGGTAACATTCCCGGTCGGCGAAACCCACTACATCGCGCTTCGCAGCATACGGCCGTTTCCCCTGCTTCAGATTTATGATGCAAACTGGCGAAGGGCCTACGATTTTGAAAGTTACTACGATTCATCCGGCTGGTACTATTTCGAGAGCGAACAGACTCTTGTCCTGAAAATACGACATCGTCAAAATGTAGAGAATATACGAATTCTTTTTGTAGCTCCCCGTGTCGAACCTCCGCCGCCACCGCCGGAAGAAGAGCCTGAGGCAGAACCGGAACCGCCGCAATGGCAGCCGCAAAGTCCATACCAATACTACCAGCCAAATCAATCAGGAGGATCATCATGAAAAAAAACCGGGCTTCCCAATCTTCGACTCTGCGCGTATTGAAAACAGCGCTAATCCTGATACTGATACCGGCAATCTCCGGCTGTGCAAAAAAATCCTCCCGGCAGGAAGCGTCAGAGGAAACGGCGGCCGAACTGCACTACGGCTATGCCACGGAGCCGGTGTCTTTGAATCCCCTTGATCCTTCCAGAACAGCGGACGGAGATTCCATACTTTTCAACGTCTTCGAGGGGTTGGTCAGGCCGGATACCGAAGGAAGGATCCGGCCATGCCTTGCCGAATCGGTAGCGGTCGAGGATGCCGGACGCATATACCGTTTTAATCTGCGGGAAAATATCTTCTTCCATGACGGCCGTCCCCTGTCTTCACAGGATGTAAAGGTATCTCTGGATACCGCCGCGGCTGCCGGATTTATCGGTTTGGACGCGATAGACCGCATTGAAACGGAAGGAAACCTGGGCATCCGGGTGATTCTGAAAAATCCCGATCTGGATTTTCTTCCCTATCTTACCATCGGCATAATCAGCGCACAAAGTATGAATCGCGGCAAATGGCCTGCGGGTACGGGACCCTATTATATCGAAAGCTATTTGGTCCAGCAGTCCATGGTGCTGAAGAAATTCGGGAAATACTGGCACGAGAATGGCCCTCAACTGGAAAAAATATCATTACACTTTCTGGCGGATTCGGACGCTCTGGTCCTCGCTTTGTACGGGGGCAGCATCGACGGGGCGACTCTGACCGGGGCTTTGGCGCAGCAGCTGAACCCTGATCGTTTTGACATTGTGCCAAGCAGTTCTTCAATGGTACAGCTCCTTGCGCTTAACAACGCCGTCCGGCCCCTTAACGACATTCGCGTTCGTCAGGCGATCAATTACGGTATTGATATTCAGGGGATTATTGACACGGCTTTTTTCGGCAAGGGTTCGCCGTCGGGCAGTCCCATTATTCCGGGACTCTCGGCGTATTATGAACAGTCGCTTGCCAACCCTTACCCGTTTGATCAGGGCAAGGCCCTTTCGCTGCTTTCCCAGGCAGGTTACGACGAAGGTGTGCAGAAATTTTCCCTGGAAATAACCGTTCCATCCAATTACACCATGCACGTTGACACCGCCCAGGTCATTGCCGGCCAGCTTGCGCAAATTGGAATTGATGTAAGAATTAAACTTGTTGACTGGCCGACATGGCTTTCCGAGGTTTACCAGGGACGTCGATATCAGGCGACAATCATATCCCTGGACAGTCCGGTTGTTTCGCCGAGGGCTTTTCTTTCCCGCTACCAGTCGGACAATGGCAGCAATTTTATCAATTTTTCAAGTGACGGTTTTGACGAGGTGTATGCGGCGATTATTGCCGAATCTGACGAGAACACGCGTATCGCCCTGTACAGGGAAGCCCAGCGGATAATTTCGGCCAATGCCGCCAGCGTGTATATTCAGGACATTCTGGCTTTCAGGGCTATTCGTACCGGCGCTTACGGGGGCATATTGAGCTACCCGCTTTCCGCCGACGACTTTGCGTCAATGTACGGGAAATAGTATTGAATTTTATCGTTCGCAGAATCGGCGCAGCTCTGGCGACCCTTTTTCTCGTATCGGTATTCAGTTTCCTCGCTTTCAGCGTTATTCCCGGCGATCCGGCAAGCCTGCTCCTGGGAACAGGCGCCACGCCGGAACAGGTGGCAGCGCTGAGCGAAGAAATGGGGCTTAACCGCAGCCTGGGCACGCAATACCTCCACTGGCTTGGCGGTTTTCTTGGCGGCAGCCTGGGCAATTCCCTGCGTTTTCACGGAGAGGGCATTTCCGCGCTGATCGCGGGACGCCTGCCGGTGAGTTTTTTTTTGGCGCTTGAGGCGATTTTTTTCATACTGATCATTGCCGTGCCGGTCTCGCTTTTTGCTGCAAGGGAACCGCGCATCGGCAGGGCGGTCACCGTTGGTACTGCCATTGGCGTCAGCATTCCCAATTTTTTTCTGGGCGTGTTGTTTATCTGGGTCTTCGGGATAGGCCTGCGGCTGTTTAGCCCGGGCTCCTACATCGACTACCGTGCAAACTTCGCCGGTTTTGCCGGCTGCCTTTTGTTTCCCGCCCTGGCAATAGCGGTTCCCAACGCGGCAATTTTGACAAAATTTCTGCGCTCTTCGCTTTTCAGGGAAATGCGCAGCGGCTATGTCCGTACCGCGCTCGGCAAGGGAGCCTCCGCCAATATTGCCCTGCGCCGCCATGCGCTGCGAAACGCCCTCGTTCCCTCCATTACCGTGCTGGGGATGATCGTCGCCGACGTTTTCTCCGGCAGTATCGTCATTGAGCAGGTCTTTGCCATTCCGGGACTCGGGCGGCTTCTGATCGCCGCCATCACATCGCGGGATTATCCTTTAATACAGGCGCTTGTAATGTACATCGCCTTTATCGTGATTCTTGTGAACACCCTGGTTGATATCGCCATTCAGATAATCGATCCCAGAATCCGGCTGGAAAGGAATGTACGCGGATGAACGGCGAATTAAGGGCGGGACTGATACTGACGGCGTTCATAATGTTACTGGTATTAACCGGTTTCCTGTGGATCGGGCAGGATTATAACGCGATGGATTCGAGCGCTCGTTTCCGGCCGCCCGGAAGGGAACATCTTTTGGGAACGGACAATTTCGGCAGAGATATTTTCCTGCGCGTGGCCGCCGGAAGCAGATACACCATCGTCCTTGCGCTGTGTACCGTTGCGGCGGCTGCGGCAATCGGCAGCGCGCTGGGGCTTTTTGCCGGTTACTCGGGCGGTGTTACCGACGAAATTATTATGCGCCTGATGGACCTGATCACTTCCTTTCCGGGGCTGCTCCTCGCCCTTGCCCTGGTCGCCCTTTTGGGCAACAGTCAGTTTACCCTTTTTATTGCCCTTTTGATCCTCTTTGTCCCCAGCTTTACCCGCATTATGCGCAGCGGCGCTTTACAGTACAAACACGCCGACTTTATTCTGGCGGAGCGCCTTTTGGGGGCAGGCCACGCGAGAATTATCTTTGTGCATATCCTGCCGAATCTGGCGCACTCGCTGCTTTCCGCCGCGGCGCTGGGGCTTTCCAACGCAATCCTTGCCGAGGCCGCCATGAGTTACCTTGGCCTGGGCATTCAGCCGCCCCTGCCAAGCTGGGGCAGAATGCTCTGTGAATCGCAGAATTTTCTGTACAACGCCCCCTGGTGCGCCATTGCGCCGGGACTGTTCATTATGCTGACGGTGATTGCCTTTCACTGCCTCGGCGATGGACTGCGCCGCCGTTTTGGTGAATAAAGGGGAGTGTATGGAACCCTTACTGGAAGCGCGGAACCTTTCTGTCGGCATAAAGCGCGGACACGGGCATCTGGCCGCAGTTAACGGCATTGATATTACGATTAACGCCGGGGAAATTGTCGCGCTTGTCGGCGAGTCCGGCTGCGGCAAAACCTTTACCGCCCTTTCCATCATGGGTCTATTGCCCCCGGCTGCGGAAATCACCGGCGGCACAATCTTCTTCAACGAAAACAACCCTCCACTAATTGCTAAACATGACCCGCCACTGCCCGCTAACGCCCCGGCGGGGCGGGGGGCGCGGGGCGGACGAAAACTTCTGGGATTCCCCGCCGGAGGAGACCACGAAGGAACGTCAATAACCAGGAGTACAGAAAATGTGTCTGGCTCGCAAAGTATGAGTATGACTCACGATGATGGAATCACCAAACGCCCGGATACAAGAGAAAAAGCCGGACAGGGCTCCGCAGGCGGACTCCCCCAGGTTTTCGCCCGCCCCGCGCCCCCCGCCCCGCCGGGGTTTGAGCGAGAATCATGCGGGTCAAGTTTAGGGCTCAGGGGCAGGGAAATCGCCATGATCTACCAGGAGCCGGGACAGTCGCTCAACCCGCTGATGCGGATTGGCCCGCAGATCGCCGAAGCGCTGGAACTCCACGGGACTGACAAAAAAACGGCGAACAGCGCGGCTGTGGACATATTAAAAAAACTCGCCTTTGTACAGTCGGAAAAAATCTTCAGCGCGTGGCCCCACCAGCTTTCCGGCGGAATGTGCCAGCGGGTGATGATCGCCATTGCCGCGATTTGCCGGCCCCGGCTGCTCATCGCCGACGAGCCGACAAGCTCACTTGATACGGAAAACCAGCGCCATATTCTGGCCCTGCTCAAACAGATAAACCGCGAATTCGGCACGGCCATTCTCTTTATCTCGCACGATCTTTCCCTTGCGCAGGATTTTTGCAGCCGCTTTATGGTGATGTACGCGGGAAACATTATAGAGGAAGGTCCCTGCCGGGAGCTATTTTCCGCGCCGCTGCACCCATACACCGCCGCCCTTGTCGCATCAATTCCCCGCAGGGAAAACCGGGGGCGTCCCCTTGCCAACATTCCCGGCAACGCGCCTTCGATCGAAGACAGGCCGCGCGGCTGTCCTTTTGCCTCCCGCTGCCCGAAAGTGCAGGAACGCTGCGCTGCGGAACTTCCCCCCTGGACGAATATGGGCGGCGGCAAAAGGGTGCGGTGTTTTTTCGCAGGGGGCGGCAATGGCTGATGCGTATCTGCCCGCGGGTAAAACCGCTCCCATTATCACCATTCGCAATCTTTCCAACACATACATCAGCCGCAATTTCGGCCTGTTCGGGAAAAAGGAAATCAAGCCGGTACTGTATAATGTTAATCTTGAAATCACCGCCGGGGAAATATTCGGTCTCTCCGGTGAATCGGGCGGCGGCAAAACCACCCTTGCCCGATGCATACTCGGTCTTATTGATTACGAGGGTGAAATTGTCATTGACGGCCGGCTGCAGCAGGGCAAACCGCATCAAACGTTCCGGCATCGGCAAGCCGGCGGCCAGGCGCAGATGGTCTTTCAGGATCCCGGCGCATCGCTCAATCCAGGAAAAAAAATCGGCTGGCTTTTGGAAGAACCGCTGGTGATTCACCGCATTGGTACAAGGGAGCAGCGTTCCCTTTTGGCCGATGAAATGCTTGTCCGCGTAGGGCTTGATCCCTCGCTGCGGACACGGCGGCACAATGAGCTTTCCGGCGGTCAAAAACAGCGCGCCTGCATTGGCCGCGCCCTTATGCTAAAACCAAAAATTCTCATCGCCGACGAGGCTACAAGCTCGCTGGATGTTTCCGCCGGCGCGCAAATACTCAACCTCTTCCGCGAACTGCGCGACAGCCTGGGTCTGACCATTCTGTACATTTCGCATAACATGGAAGCGGCGGAATACCTTTGCGACCGTACTGCCGTGATGCACAACGGGGAAATAGACTAGTTTCGCAAAAATTTTGCCAGCATGATAATAAAATTGATATTAAATGTCGTAACAAAACACCCGCACAGCAGTCCCGTAACCAAACGCCGCGGGTTTGTTGAAAGCCACCTGTTTTTCAACTGTCCAAGACCGTCTATTCCCATTATCAAAACAGAAATACCCGCGAGGCATAACAAAATCCGTATATCAAACCGGACAAACAAAACAAACAAAAACAGGGCGGCGGCCTGGCCTGTCAGCAGGCCGGTACATCGGGCGCAAAGCGGAAACTGACTGCCTTTCCAGAAAAAGCTGCGTTCATGCAGCTGATGGCATCCGGTTTTCGCGCCCAACCGCATGAGCAAAACCCAGGTTTTGTTATCTGAATTTGCATCCACAGTTACTGCAGATCCATAAGACATTGGTGGTTGTTCTTCCTTTTCCCATTCCGCACAGGCCGCACAGCCAGCCAATGGGACCAAACAGCAAATAACCCAGAAGACCTTTACAGCAGCCAAATCCCTGTGTTTCTGACTGCACTTCAGAGACTGCCTGTACATTTAACGATCCGCATCTTGGACAATCCATTAAAATCCTCTGACTGTCATAGTAAATACCGGTTCTCAGCTTGTCAATGAAACAAACATAATGCTAGATTAGATGCAGGATCAGTTCATGCCGATAAAAATACCAAAGGCTCTGCCGGCTTACGATGCGCTTAACAGGGAACGTGTCTTTGTGATAACCGAAGACCGCGCCGAGCATCAGGACATTCGTCCGCTCAAGGTTGCAATCGTTAACCTTATGCCCACAACCGTTGATACGGAGATACAACTGCTGCGGCTTTTGGGCAACAGCCCCCTGCAGGTGGACATTACTTTTCTGCGGATGGGCAGCCACGAATCGAAAAACGCACCGCCGGGGCATCTGGAAAAATTTTACACCAGCGCCGAAGAAATTTTACGCACGCGGACACGTTTTGACGGCCTTATCATCACCGGCGCGCCGGTAGAAACCCTGCCCTTTGAGGAAGTTGACTACTGGGAAGAGCTTGCAAAAGTTATCGACTATTCGGAAAAAAATATTTTTTCCGTTTTGCATATCTGCTGGGGCGCACAGGCGGGACTGTACCGCCGCTATGGCATCCCCAAAAAACCGCTGGACAAAAAGCTGTTCGGCATTTTTCCCCACGCGGTGAATGAACAACACCACGTTCTGTTCCGCGGCTTTGACGATGAATTCCTCGCTCCCCAGTCCCGGCACACCGCTTGCGACCGGGACGCGATTGCCTCAGAGCCGCGCCTTGTGATTCAGAGCGAAACCGACGAAGCCGGGGTTTTTATCTGCACCGCCCGTGAAGGCAGGGAAGTGTACGTTACCGGTCATCTGGAATACGATCCCCTCACGCTGGATCGGGAATACCGCCGCGATCTGGCGAAGGCCCTGCCCATCGATCCGCCGAAAAATTACTACCCCGGCGATGATCCGGCAAAACCGCCGGTAGTCCGCTGGCGCGCCCATGCCAATCTGTTTTTTGACAACTGGCTTAACTATGTGTACCAGGAAACGCAATACGACCTGGAAAAATTATAATTAAGGAGATTAACCATGGAAAAGAAAACTTTGAAAGTCGAAGGGATGTCCTGCGAACATTGTGTAAAGGCGGTAAGCGGCGCGGTTGGCGCCATTGCCGGCGTAGCGGATGTAAATGTCAGCCTGAAGGACGGAACAGTATCTTTCAGCCACGATCCCGCGCTTGCGCCGATTGAGAAAATCAAGGCGGCAATTATCGAAGAAGAATTTGAAGTAGTGGCATGATTGCAATGAAGCGGACCGTTGACTGCGGATCGCTGCGGAAGGACGATGCCGGCAGAACGGTTGTTCTGAACGGCTGGGTTAACCGCAAGCGCGATCACGGAGGCGTTTTTTTTATCAACCTGCGTGACCGCTGCGGCATTACCCAGGTGACGGTTGACACCAACGGCGAACAGGCGCAGCTATCGGGCATCTGCGCCGAACTGCGCAACGAATTTTGCATCGCCGTCGAGGGAACGGTGCGTCCCCGCCCCGGAGACATGGTAAATACCTCGATGGCAACGGGTGAAATTGAGGTAGCGGCGTCAAAAATAGCGGTATTGAGCCGCTGCGAGGTGCTGCCCTTCCAGATCGACGAAGAATCGAATGCCGGTGAGGAGCTGCGCCTTAAGTACCGCTACCTCGATCTCCGCTCGGCAGCGATGCAGGATCGCATACGCCTGCGCAGCGAAGTGACCTTTGCCGTGCGCGAATGGATGACAGCTAACGGATTTTACGAGATTGAAACTCCGACCTTTATCCGTTCGACGCCGGAAGGGGCGCGGGATTACCTTGTCCCCTCGCGGCTGTACCCGGGAAAATTCTACGCCCTGCCCCAGTCACCCCAGCTGTACAAGCAGCTGTTAATGGTGTCCGGCTTCGACAAATATTTTCAAATAGCCCGCTGTTACCGAGACGAGGACGCGCGGGGCGACCGGCAGCCGGAATTTACCCAAATCGACATTGAAATGTCATTCGTCAGCAGGGACGACGTACTCGCCGTTACCGAGGGAATGCTTGCCCATGTTTTCAAAAAGACAATCAATGTAGAGCTGACGCCCGGTTTCCGCCGCCTGACCTATGAAGAAGCGATGGAAACCTACGGCACGGACAAGCCCGACCTGCGCTTTGAAATGCCTCTGCAAAACTTCGCCCCATTCGCCGAAGCCGCCGGTTTTCAGGCGTTCAAGGACGCACTTGCGCAGGGCGGAGCGGTAAAGGCGCTGGTGGTAAAGGGAGGGGCTGCCTATTCCCGCAAGCAGATCGAAGAACTGGAAGCCCACGCGAAAAATTACCGGGCGCGGGGCATGGCGTGGATGAAAGTTACCGCAAGCGGCGCACTGGAAGGGGGCATCGCCAAGTTCTTCGCGGAAAACGCCGCCGCAATTACCAGCGCCCTTGACGCCGCGCCGGGCGATCTTATCCTCATTGTGGCGGATTCAAAGCGGAAAATTGCCAATACCGCCCTTGGCGCGGTGCGGTCAAAACTTGGCAAGGACATGAACCTCTGCGATCCCGCGGCGTGCGGTGCAAGCCGGCGTTTCGAGTTTGTGTGGATCGTTGACTTTCCCATGTTTGAATTCAACGAGGAAGAAAACCGCTGGGAGGCGGCGCATCATCTGTTTTCATGGCCGCAGGAACAATACCACGCAACGCTGGAAAGCGATCCCGGCGCGGTAAAGGGCGACCTGTACGACCTGGTGCTGAACGGCTATGAACTTGCCTCCGGCTCGATTCGTATCCACGATCCTGAATTGCAGCAGAGAATTTTCGCCATCGCCGGTTTTGATTCTGCCGAAGCGGAAAGACGATTCGGTTTTTTAACCGGCGCTTTCAAATACGGCGCTCCTCCCCACGGCGGCATTGCGCCGGGGCTGGACAGGCTCGTGATGCTCATGACGGGGCAGACTTCAATCAAGGAAGTCATTGCCTTTCCGAAAAATTCATTCGCGCAGAGCCTGATGGACGACAGCCCCGGAGAAGTCGATCAAAAGCAGCTTGACGAACTTCACCTTTCCGTTCTCAAAGAAAAAAGTGACAAAAAAGATGCGGGAATATCTTGAGCTTCTTTGGGCTTTCATCGTAATCGGCGCAACGGCGTTCGGCGGCGGGTACGCGGTAATGCCGGTACTTGACCGCGAACTGGTTAAAAAACGCGGCTGGATCACAATGGAAGAGGTGCTGGATTTCTATACCATCGCTCAGATTACACCGGGGATAATCATTGTTAACGTATCGACCTTTGTCGGCTATAAACGCAAGGGCGTACTCGGCGGCCTTGTTGCAACCCTCGGCCTGGTGATTCCCGGCATCAGCATCATGCTGATCATCTCGCTGTTTGTCAAACGACTGGCCGAGTACCCCGTGGTGCAGCACGCCCTTGCCGGCATACGCCTCGCCGTCTGCGCTCTTATTCTCGACACGACAATAAAACTTGTTAAAGGTTTTTTCAAAAATTATAAATCCGTTATCATCTGCATCGCTGCCTTCGCCCTTTCTGCGGCATTCAGCCTGTCGCCGGTGGCTATTATCCTTGGCGCGGGAGTTGCGGGTTTTCTGCTGTATGCGCCGAAACGAAAAGCCGCCGGGGAGGATAAGAGGTGAGTCTTCTCCTCATTTACCTGGAGTATTTCAAAATAGGAACATTCGCCGTAGGCGGCGGGCTTGCCACCCTGCCGTTTCTGTTTCTCATGACGCATGATCGCTTTACGTTTATTCAGCGGGGCGGTTGGCTCAATGCGGAACAGATAGGTAATTTTATCGCCATCGGACAATGCTCGCCCGGGGCTATCGGGGTGAACATCGCCATGCAGATCGGCATTCAGTACGGCGGCATAGCGGGCGGCTTTGCGGCGGCAGCGGGACTCATCAGCCCCGCCATTATTGTCATATCGATTGTTTCCAGGGTGCTTAATGCCGTCAGGGAAAATAAAATAACCGAAGCGGTCTTTTCCGGCCTTCGCCCCGCCGCTACCGGACTTTTAAGCAACGCCGGCCTGGGTGTATGGCGGCTTGCCCTGTACAATCCCTCGGGCGAAGTATGGCACGAAATAATCCGCTGGAAAGAAGGCATTGTCTGCATTGCCATTTTTCTCTTGATCCTGAAATTCAAAAAACACCCGATACTGTACATCGCCCTGGGCGCCGCTGCCGGAATTGCATTACGTTTTTAAAAAATGTTCTGCAAGCAGTTTCTTTTTATCTTCGGGAATTGGGGTTGATTTTTCGGCGCCAAAATCGTAGTGAACCAATACGGCGCTGCTTCGTACACAGAGCCTTCCCTGCTGCCAGGCTTCATGGTATGTGGTAAACGACTTGCCGCCGATACGGGTTATCCAGGTCTTTATCTCAACCTCATGCTGGAAATACAGCTGATCAATATAATCGTATTCCGTATGCGCCATGATCAGCGGAAAAGTTTCGCGCTTGAGTTCCTGGTTTGAAACAAAAATTTCAATCAGCGGGTTGCGGGCAAGCTCAAACCAGACCACCGGAACAGCCTGGTTGATATGCCCCAGCATATCCATGTCGCCAAAGCGGGGCGTTACTGTAGTTGTAAACATGTGCCAATTATGCCGAATATTCTAACGCTCGTACAGCGGCAAAACATTTGCCGGATCAATTCCCAACTCTGCCGGAAGTGCGCCGCCTTTCATTTCCTTGGTAATGTGCCACCAAATATCCGGCGTATCATTCGCCTGGTTTTCATACCGGAAT
>Ga0082212_10001417_pt1 | contig 35333 bp, 33 predicted proteins | sample TergutNt197P3_FD_71548 | JGI IMG/M metagenome (GOLD analysis project Ga0082212, IMG submission 71548) | Neocapritermes taracua P3 segment gut microbial communities from Petit-Saut dam, French Guiana - Nt197 P3 | ecosystem: Host-associated > Arthropoda: Insects > Digestive system > Gut ...
CAAAGCCGCTAGTTAGAAGCAGGCATTTTGTTCATCGTTCACTATTGTAACTGATGCAAAACTTCTTTTCAACCCTTTCCGGTATTTTACCGCAGGATAACCGAAAATCACAAAAATACCTTCCTGACTTTTATATTTGACGCCGTATTTCGCACGGAACTTTTTTGCCTTGCCTCCGTATTGAAGTAAAGGATGTATCGCACCAAGCATACAGGTTCCCAGTCCCAACGCTTCAGCGGCGTACATGGCTGCGGTGGCGGCAACGATCGGGTCGGCAGGGTCAGCATATGGCGAACCGTAAAAATACATGGCTAACGGCGCATCGTATGTAACCAGATTGACGCCTTTTTTCATTTCACCGGTGTAAATGTCAAAAACGGGACGGACAAACTTGCGGAACAGTTCGTCGTTTGTTTTTCCCCAGAACGGACGCATCAGCGTTAGAAACCAGTTTGACAAAATCCACTTGAAACCTTTGATATACTCACAAAAATCTTCGACAAATTTGCGGTTCTTTTCTTTCGTGTCGAATATAAGAATATTTACATCTGACGGCGGATAACCCATTGGCGATGTTTTTGCCGCATCGAGTATCTTTTCGATGATTTCGGGTTCGACATTCTTGTCGGTAAACTCGCGGATACTGCGTCTTTTCTGGAATAATGCCAGTAACTGATCGTAGTTTGCTGATTGTTCGATGGGCGGTAAATCAAACATATCGTCGGGCGACAATGTTCTGCCGCGAATGGTTATCGCTCCGTTAGGACAAACAGCCATACAATGCCCGCAGGCAATACAGCCGAAAAACGGCGTTTCACTGACCTTTACTTTTTCGTCTGAAAGCGTCAAACCGAAATCCTTACAAACTTCTACGCATACTCCGCAACCGCTACATTTCTCTGTGGCGATGGTGATTTCGGCACACTCTTTTGTTCTTGATGTTGGTATAGCCATTTTATAATTTTTTTGTTATCGTTTCTTCTGTACTGCGCTCTCGCCGCTTGCCTCTAATGTTCGCCCGCTGGCTTTGCGTGGGCGGGGGTTTCACAAAGGCTTACTGCGGGGTAATAACGTGCAATTTCGTACAAAATTGTCAGCGGGGTTACTGCCGCCATCTCGCAAAACCGCTCGTTGTGCGTTCGGCATTTTTATTGTCCAATAAGTTCACCTCTCGTAATTTTCAATGTATCAGGGTCAATTGCAGGATAACTTGTTTTCTCGTAATTCAAAAGTGGTCGCCCAAGTAAAGTTAGGCAATTTTCATCATTGTATTTCCAATTCACTGCAATAGGTGTTCTATTCATATGTTTATATACTTTTACAAGTTGTGGTGCTCCACCAATAAGTGGATACTTTTTATCTCCCTCACGTAGCATATCTCTTAAAACCTCAAACGGCTCCATATCTAAACTACCATCAAGTAACTTATTGCGTTCTTTCAAAATTTCAAGTAACCTATTTTTTGCATCATCTGTATAGTCTCCCATAAAAGAAACTTTTATTTCCCCTTTAACTCCTCTCCAAAATGAGATAGGTCTATGTGTGAATATTTTATAGTGTTCCTGATAGTACAAATTCCATAGTGCAAATTTATCCTTGCTCCAAGAATATCCGCCAAAGAGAAACGAAGTTTCAGGAATTTCATAATCGCTTTTGTATTTTAACATGTCATTTAAAACTTTTAAAATATGCCCCTTGAAGTCAAACAAATCTTGTGAACGATTTAGCGACTTCGGGTGGTTCGCGACCGTAGTTTGTAATTGCAACATTAATGGATAGGCAAATGTTGTATCACCCTCAAAACAAATAGCACAGTCCGTTCGAGGCAAAGTTAATATTTTGGGACCACAATCCCATGAACCAAACGAACGCAATCTGCTATCAGTTGCAATAATTAATTCTTCATGTTTTTTGAGTTTTCTAACCCATGAAATGCATAGTGTCATAATATCAAATTTGTATGTTTTATTCAACAATATTTCCTTTTCGCTTCCTTTCCATTGCACTTTCACCCGCTGACGCACAACGTCCGCTGGCTTGGCGCAGGCGGGGCTTCCACTGCCGCTCGGACGGGCGCAGAACTTGCAAATTCGCACTAACTTTCAGGCGAGATACACCCCCGCTTGCGTGAAACCGCCCGTTAGACGCCGTTTTTTTACTTTTCTTATTCGTTTTGTCAATTAAATATCAAAATCGTCAATTTTATACCACGAATAATATCTTCCTGTTTCGGGAACAAATTTAAGCACACAAAAATCAGGGTCAGTATATGATTTTTCAGGATATGCTCCCTTGAATTTATTCAGCCAATATTTTTTCTTGACGGTAAGGTCGGAAACAATTTCCATTTTGCCTTTGAGCATACAGCCTTTCCAAATCAGTCTGCGACTAAAAAAGTAAACAGTTGATTTAGGATTTTTGCTTATTTCAGTGGCAAATTTTGACGAAGTATTTGTACAAAAATACATTTCACTTATCATTTCTCTGTACTTTCCGGGAACTACTGCTTTCGTAAGTGGATAACCGTCTGTTCCGACACAACTTAAAATAAAAGTATTAACACTTTTATATAATTTTTCTGCCTTTTGTTTTGCTGTCATATATTCAACTTTTTTTGTTTATATTTCTTTTAACTTTAATTTTCTATTTCGTTGTCCCACCGCGCTGTCGCCCGCTTGCACCTAACGTCGTCCGCTGGCTTTGCGAAGGGTTTTGCCTTTTGCAAAACCGGCAGATGTACGAAGTCCCGTAGGGCTGAGTACATTCGCAAAGCCAGCGGACGATGCGCCGCAGCCCGAAGGGATTGCGGCGCATCGAGACAGCGGCTTGGGGCAGGCGGGGGAAACACTACCGTTCGTGCGGGATACTACCGTTCATGTTCGTACGTCACTTTCAGCGGGGTTACTGCCGCCGTTGCGCAAAACCGTTTGTTATGTGCCGTTTGTCCATTTTTTACTAATTTCCAATAGCATTTCACTACTGTAACTGCTCATGATCGCTTTTGCTTATATGCGGCTTTTATAAAACTGCCGAATACCTCGTGACTATATACAAAACCACGATTTAGATAAAATTTGTAAGCCGCATCATTACCATTAGAAATATATACAAATGTAATATTCACATCTGTAAATCCTTCCAGCCATTCCATTGCAATAGAAAATAATTTTGAACCAATGCCTGAACCTCGATATTCATTTTGCAAGTACAAATTATTTAGACAACCAATTTTTTGTGGAAGTGATATCCATATAGGATAAAAACCAAGGCTATTTTCGTCTATAGAAGCCCAATCTGGGAAGGAGTTTTTCTCTGCTGGATCTACATTGTCTATTGTGGAAAAAACATAACCCACCGGAACATCATTGTGTTTAGCAACAACAATCTGATTCCTTAGTGCTTCTTCATAACTTTTTTTCATACGTGTATCAAAATTCATAAAATCAAACCATTCGGCGTGAATTGATGCTTTTGATTTCTGAAACGCCATAAGTTCATCACACAGACCCCTGCATTGTTCAATGTTTTTGCCTTCAATAGTTTCAAAAATAATGTTATTCATTACTTTCTCCTTAGTATAACGTATTTAGAAAATATTAGTTTTTTATATTTTTGTCAATGTAATATGTATCGTTAATCAATATTTGGACAAATGGCACATAACTCTCAAATTTACGCAAAGATACATTTTTTTAATATTTGCAAAAATATTGTTAAATCGCTTATTGCTACAAAATTACAAAATATTTTATTGCGTTTTTTATATTGTCATTATTGCGTAAATACAGATTCCAACAATACAAAATGTGCACATTATAATTTGTCTAACGGACTTATTACTTTTCTAACGCTACTATTTGTTACATCAGTATAAATAAGCGTTGTTTTTATATCTTTATGTCCCATAAGTTCTTGAATAAAACGGATATCAGTTCCCTGTTCGAGCAAATGAGTTGCATAACTGTGCCGCAAACTGTGTATTCCTACCTGCTTATTTATTCCTGCTTTTCGCAAAGCGTTTTTAAAAACTTGCTGTGTACTGCGTATAGAATATTGTTTGCCGTTTTGTCCTTCAAAAAGATATATTTTGGGATGATATGCCTTATAATATATTCGAAGTTGTTCTAAAACAGATTGCGATAAATTTACATATCTGTCTTTTTTACCTTTGCCTTTTTCAATAAAAACCTGCGTGTTTTTGTTGCCAATATCTACTTTAAAATCTTTATTATCAAAGTTTTATTATAATTTCAAACACCTTTTTACACATCCGCGTAATTTCTTCCCAATTTTTCTCTGCAATCGCTTCCTTCGGGAAAAGATTAGACCCCATTCCTACACAGGTTACCCCTGCATTAAACCATTCTCTCAGATTACTATCTTCGGGTTTTACACCTCCCGTAACCATTAACATCGACCACGGCATTGGCGCTTTCAATCCTTTTACAAAGTTAGGCCCTAATACATCGCCGGGAAATATCTTGCAAATGTCGCACCCCGCTTCCTGCGCAAAACCTACTTCCGAAACCGTGCCGCAGCCCGGTATATAAGGTACACACCGGCGATTGCATACTTTTGCCACTTCGGGATTAAACAGTGGGCCTACTACAAAATTAGCACCTGATTGAAGATACAATGAAGCGGTAGCAGGGTCAACAACAGAGCCTACTCCCAAAATCATATCAGGACATTCTCGAACAGCAAATTTTGCCAGTTCGCCGAACACCTCATGGGCAAATTCTCCACGGTTCGTAAATTCAAAAGTGCGGACACCACCTTTGTAACAGGCTTTTAATACTTCTTTTGCCGTTTCCGCATCGTGGTGATAAAACACGGGTACCATTTTAGTTTCGGAAAACATCCGAAATACTTGCATTTTGTTAAATCTCATAATTATATTGTGTTATTGATAAATAAGCGAATTCCCTGTAAACACTGAGAATTTATCTCTGTACTCTGCCACTGGCGTCTCCACCCATCAGCGCTTCTACTTCTTCGGCTGAAACCAAATTAAAATCACCGTTAACTGTATGCTTCAGCGCCGAGGCTGCTACGGCAAACTCAAGAGCCTCTTTTTGTCTTGATTTTGTAAGCAAACCGTGAATAAGTCCGCCGGCGAAAGAGTCTCCGCCGCCAACGCGGTCAATAATAGGCTGAATGTCGTAGCGTTTTGAAATGTAAAACTCCTCTCCGTCGTAAATCATGGCCTTCCAGCCGTTATGTGTCGCCGAAAAAGACTCACGCAAAGTGGAGACCACATATTTGAAACCAAATTCTTTTGCCATTTGTTTAAAAATACCTTTGTAACCTTCCGCTTCGGTGTGTCCTGTTGCTACATCGGCATCAGGCTTGAACCCAAGGCAAAGTTCGGCATCTTCTTCATTTCCTATGCACACATCCACGTATTTCATCAGCGGACGCATCACAGATTGTGCTTTTTCTTTTGTCCATAGTTTTTTGCGGAAATTAAGATCCACCGAAACAGTCACACCATTGCGTTTTGCTGCTTCGCAAGCTAATCTGGTTAATTCGGCAGCCCTGTCGGAAATTGCAGGTGAAATGCCCGACCAGTGAAACCAGTCGGCATCTTTCATAATGGCATCAAAGTCAAAATCCGACGGCATAGCTTCGGCAATAGCCGAATTTGCCCTGTCGTAAATCACTTTACTTGGACGCATAGCCGCTCCGGTTTCCAAATAATAAATCCCGACACGATTGCCTCCACGTGTGATATAATCGGTTTTCACACCGTATTTTTGCAGCGCATTGACCGCCGATTGTCCTATTTCGTTTTTAGGCAGCTTGGTAACAAAGCAGGCATCGTGCCCGTAATTGGCGCAGCTTACAGCCACGTTTGCTTCTCCTCCGCCATATACAACATCGAAACAGTCGGACTGTACAAACCGGTTATTTCCCGGAGTAGATAAACGGAGCATAATTTCTCCGAAAGTAATTATTTTTTTTTTCATAAGTTAATGATATAAAAGCAATATATTAGAAATCAAATGTTTTGAATATAAAATTTTAAAAATTCATCTGCAGTCATAACCGGAATGACGGAATTTTTAAATCCCTTAGCATCCCGTGTTAACAACACATCGCATTTTGATTGCAGGGCACAAAAATATTGTAAAGCGTCTTCAAAATCCTTAAAATCAGAATTTAACGCTTTTTCTACAACCGGCTCGCTTAAACTGCTGATTGTAGAAATTATTTTGAATTTTCTTAAATTAGACATTGCAACATCATGATTTTCGTATTTTCCCAACACATAATTAGCTGTTGAATAAGATAATGCAGAAACTACAAGTGTAAATTTTTCCTGTTCTGCCAGCGTTGCAATTTTTGCGATTGAATCAAAAAAAGGCGCCCTTTTTACGAGTAAATCCAATACGATGTTTGTATCTAAAAAAATTCTTTCTACCATTATTCGTATTTATTGGATAAATAATTTTTGTGTTCTGATTTATAGTCTAAATCCGAAGGAATTTGCTTATCAATAGTCATGCTTTGTACAAATGGAGAAATAGTTATTTCGTTGTTATTAAATGTTTTATCAGCCGTTTGAGAAAACAGTAAAAAATAAGATTCCACCACACGCGACAAACTTAACCCTTGCTTTGCAACATGCTCTTTTGCCGTATCAACAACTGATTTGTTTAATCTTAAAGTTAGTTTCGTGTACATATTTAATTATATTAGCCGTACAAAAATAAAATAAATATACGTAATAAAAAATTTTTCAATTTAATTCGTTTTAAAATTGAAAGAAATTTTTCGCATTATAATAACTGATATTTTCGACCATTTGCCCGATAAAATCCAATTCACTTGCCGGCAGCAAACCATTTTCCACATCATTCCCTATCAAGTTACAGAGTATTCGCCTGAAATACTCGTGGCGCGGATACGACAGGAAACTGCGCGAATCGGTCAGCATTCCGACAAAACGGCTTAACAGCCCTTGTGCCGACAGGGAGTTTAACTGTGCCTCCATGCCTTGTTTCTGATCTAAAAACCACCAGCCTGAACCAAATTGTATTTTTCCGGCAACCGAACCGTCCTGAAAGTTTCCGATCATCGCTGCAATCATTTCATTGTCGCGCGGATTAAGGTTGTAAAGAATGGTTTTCGTCAATTTTTGTTCTGCTTCCAAGCGGTTGAGAAATTTCGACAGGTTTTGCGCTGTATTCAGGTCGCCTATGGAATCATACCCTGTGTCAGCGCCTAATTGCTTAATCATTCGTGTGTTGGTATTGCGAAGTGCGCCGTAATGAAACTGCTGTACCCAACCTTTCTCACAGTCCATTTTAGCGCCTTCGTACATCATTGCCGATTGAAATTTTCGAATTTCTTCCGGAGTCAGATTTGTACCGCCATACACTTTATTAAATATTGTGTTAATTTCTGATTGAGTATAATTTTCTGCATAAAATTCCTCCGTTCCGTGGTCAGAAAGCCGGCATCCGGCAGAAGCAAAAAAATCGTGACGGACTTGCAACGCCTGTAATAAATCGTCGAAACAATTAATGGAAACACTTGAAGCTTCGGATAATTTTTCAACGTAAGCGCGAAAATCTGTCGGAATTTCCACCGCCATAGCCTTATCCGGTCGCCAAGTGGGCAATATTTTTATTTCAAAACCTTCATCCCTTAATGCGAGATGATGTTCAAGCGAACTTATGGGATCGTCGGTTGTACAAACCACCTCAACGCTGTACCTTCTCATCAGCCCTCTTGCACTGTATTCCGGCGTTTGAAGCAGAGTCGTACAATGGTCGTATATTTCCTTTGCCGTTTCCGGTTTAAGAATTTTATTTACACCAAAAGCCGTTTTCAATTCCAAGTGTGTCCAGTGATACAGCGGATTGCGCATGGTGTAAGGTACGGTTTCCGCCCATTTTTCAAATTTTTCCCAGTCGGAGGTGTCTTTCCCCGTAATAAATCGCTCGTCAATGCCGTTTGCGCGCATGGCACGCCATTTGTAATGATCACCTTCGAGCCAAATTTGACCGAGATTTTCAAACCGGCGATCTTGTGCCGCCTGGCTGGGGTCTAAATGGCAATGATAATCAATAACAGGTTGTTTTTTAGCATGTTCGTGATATAAATACCGCGCTGTTTCTGACTGCAAAATAAAGTTATCGTCTAAAAATGTTTTCATAGTTTATCTTTAATTTTAAGGTATAACACGTTCAAAATAAAAAATGATGCCATTTTTATTGCCGTAAATCTTACCTTAATTTTTATGCTTTTGTTCTCCATGTAAAATTACAAACTCTCAGTGAAAAAACAAAAAACAGGAATAATGGCATTAATTTTTCTTTCCCGTCATCCAGAACTGTCATTGCAGGCGCGACCCGCAACAGGATCTCCCTCAAATCAGGGGATTGCGGGTGATCCTGTATCAAGTACAGGATGCAATGACCCTTAACCGTTCTCCAACTCATAACTAAAAAAAGCGGCTTGCGCCGCTTCTCTCTTAATTGTTAATTGTTTTTTGTATGTTTGCACAGTTGTTTTCATATTTCAGTTCATGGAAAATCAATTTATAATTTACAATACGCTTACCCGTAAAAAAGAAATTTTCAAGCCTTTGATTGAAGGAAGGGTAGGGCTTTATGTGTGCGGGCCTACGGTTTATAGCAATTCGCACCTTGGCCACGCCCGCCCGAACATAACATTCGATTTGCTGTTTCGTTACCTCACTTTTTGGGGGTATAAGGTGCGCTATGTGAGAAACATTACCGACGTAGGCCACCTTGAAGATGAAGTGGAAGAAACCGGCGAAGACAAAATATCGAAAAAAGCCCGTATAGAACAACTTGAACCGATGGAAGTTGTTCAGAAATACATGAACACGTTCCACCGTAATATGAACGACCTTAATGTATTGTCGCCAAGTATCGAGCCGCGTGCATCCGGGCATATCATTGAGCAGCAGCAACTTATAAGTTCAATTATTAACAGCGGATACGCATACGAGGCCAATGGTTCTGTCTATTTCGACGTTGAAAAATACAATCAGAAGTATAATTACGGAAAACTTTCGGGAAGGAATCTCGACGATATTAAAACCAATACACGCCGTCTTGACGGTCAGGATGAAAAGAAAAATTCATTCGATTTCGCTTTATGGAAAAAAGCAGCGCCCGAACATATCATGCGCTGGAGTTCAGAATGGGGCGAAGGGTTCCCGGGGTGGCACCTCGAATGTTCGGCAATGAGCAGCAAATATTTAGGCGAAGTTTTCGATATTCACGGCGGCGGCATGGATTTAATCTTTCCGCACCACGAATGCGAGATTGCCCAGTCGACAGCCGGTCAGGGAAAAGAAGCTGTACGTTACTGGATGCATAACAACATGATTACTATAAACGGGCAAAAAATGGCACGTTCGCTGGGAAATTTTATCGCTCTTGATGAATTGTTTTCAGGAACGCACAAAATTCTGGAACAGGCTTATTCGCCCATGACTGTCAGGTTTTTTATATTGCAGGCTCATTACCGGAGTACCATCGATTTTTCGAATGAAGCTTTAAAAGCAGCTGAAAAAGGACTGGAAAGGCTGTTGTCAGCTGCTAAAACATTGGATGAATTAAATGTTTCGAGCGAAACAACAGTTGATGTTTCAGGGTTAAAAGAAAAATGTTTTGCGGCGCTAAACGACGATTTAAACAGTCCTGTTGCCATCGCTCATTTATTTGACGGTGTGAGAATGATAAATTTGATCAAGGCCGGAACAGAAAAAATTTCAGCCAGCGATTTCAGCAACCTGAAATCATTTTTCAACACAATGATTTTTGATATTCTGGGTTTGAAAGACGAAAAAACCGAAGATTCGGGAAACAATCAAATTCTTGAGGGAGCTGTTAACTTATTGCTGACACTGAGGGTGGAAGCCAAAGCCGGTAAAGATTGGGCAACAGCCGACAAAATAAGAAACGAACTAAATGCTTTGGGCGTTGAAATAAAAGATACCAAAGATGGTTTTGAGTGGAGTTTGAAATAAGTAAAACATTTATGCTATTTCAAAAATGTTTTTTATATTCGCAAAACAGAAATATTAATTAACTAAAAACGAAAAAAATGGGACAGTGTCCGGTATTGGGGATTCCTTTTTGGATCATTATAATTTTGGTAGTATGGGATCTTGTTTGGAGATTAATTGCCTTATGGAAAGCGGGAAGAAACAACCACCTCGCATGGTTTATTTGTATCGCAATAATCAATACGGTAGGTATTTTACCAATTATTTATCTGTTAATACAAAAGAAGAAACTAACAGATAAAAAGGATGATTTATAGTTACAAGTTACAAGTTACAAGTTAGGAAGAACAGTTACTGAGTTATGAGTTTAGTTTTTAACTTTTAGTTTTTAGTTCTAATTAAAAATTATAGAATATAAAAACTCCCCATTGAGGGGAATCAGGAGGTTTATTTATGTTTTCAGGAATTGTAGAAGAATTTGGAACGGTAGTAAAAGTAGAAAGTGATAAGGATAATGTTCATTTTACACTTACCTGTTCGTTTGCCGATGAGCTGAAAGTTGACCAAAGTTTGTCGCATAACGGGGTTTGCTTAACCGTAGTTGAAGTGGATAAAACGGCAAAAACGTATAAAGTTACCGCAATCAGAGAAACCTTGATTAAATCAAATTTAGGCTTGCTCGAATCTGGCTCTAAAGTTAATCTTGAGCGTAGTATGAAAATAAATGGCCGCCTCGACGGGCATATTGTTCAAGGACATGTTGACCAGACTGCCGTTTGCGCTAAAGTTGAAGAAGCCGAAGGAAGCTGGTATTACACTTTCGAATACGATTTCGATATCAGCAAAGCCCGCCAGGGCTACATGACTGTTGAAAAAGGCTCGGTTACCGTAAATGGAGTGAGTTTAACCGTTGTAAACTCAAAAGACAATTCGTTTCAGGTGGCAATAATACCGTTCACTCACGAAGTAACTAATTTTCATACGTTTAAAATCGGTACAGTTGTCAATCTTGAATTTGATATTATTGGCAAATACCTCAGCAAACTGAATTCATACAGCCAATAATTACACAACCATAAGATTCGACAATATTTCATCTGAAATAAACATCCCTTCGCGGGTAAAAGTAAAACGGTTTTCATTGTATTTTATGAATCCGGATTTTTGATATTTCCGTAATTCTTTTTCAATGAAAGAGGTTTTCTCTTTGCCAAATTTCTGTTCTGTTTCCGAAATCGAAATCCCCCACTTGGTTCGTAAACGGGTTAATACGAATTCATTTAGCTTTTCATTTTTTGAGAGTTGTTCCACTTCAAAATAGGGCAACCCATTTTCAACAGCGTTAATATAACTTTCGAGGCTTGAAATATTCCACTGCCTTTCGTCGCCGTTAAACGAATGGGCTGATGGACCCGCTCCTGTATATTTTTCCCCCGACCAGTATGAAGAATTATGCTTCGAATACATTTGATTTTTTGCAAAGTTAGAAATCTCATACTGTTCAAAACCATACTTTTCAGCCGTATCAATCAGCATGTTGAACTGTTCAACGCTTTCGGTTTCATTAATTTCCTTGAGCGTGCCTTTTTTTAGCCGGGTGTAAAACGGCGTTCCCTGATGATAGGTTAAATGATAAGCCGAAAGATGTTGAAACGGAAGTGCAAATATTCGGCGTAAAGTTTCATCCCATTGTTTTGAGGTGAATTCAGGAAGCCCGTAAATTAAATCGAGACTTATATTTTTAAATCCGGCTTTTGCAGCATTTTCAACCGATTGAACAGCCTGCAGGGCATTGTGGCGGCGATTCATCGTTTTTAAATGTTCATTATGAAATGACTGAATACCTATACTTAACCGGTTTATTTTGTTGCGAAAGAGCATTTCAATATAATCAGGCAGTAAATCGTCGGGGTTTGCTTCAAGAGTTATTTCAGCATCGGAAATTACATCAAAAGTATTGTAGAGAAAATCCATTATTTGCCGCAGCTCATCTTCATTCAAAACCGATGGCGTGCCGCCGCCGAAATAAATAGTCTCAATTTTTTCGCCCTCAGTGTAATCTTGCCGTGATTTTAACTCTTTCAAAAGGGCATTAATATAATTACCGGTTAAGGAAGTATTTACGGTCTTGTAAAAATCGCAGTAGTAACATTTTTGCCGACAAAAAGGAACATGTACGTAAATCCCTGCCATACTGTATAAATTTATAGACAAAGCGTTAGCAAAAAATACAATTATGCTTACTCACGACAAAATTACGGAATAACTTATAACCTGCTACTACCAACAAAAGGGCGCAGTACTTAACTGCACTGCACCCTTTCGTTGATGATGGAATTGAAAAAAAGTTAACCCTTATTTTATTCCCAGTTTTTCTTTCACCAGCGGTAAGAGATCGACACTTGTATTCGATTTATATAACAAACTGTTAGAGTCGAAAACATAAATCAAACCCTGTGCTATTGCAACTTCTTCGATGGTAGCTTCAGCTTTACTTAAAATGGGTTGAAGCAGTTCACCTTGTTTCTGCTGTATTTGCTGCTCAGCATTGTTACTGAAATTAGTAACTCTTGTCCATAATTCCCGTACCTCATCCTCTTTTGCATTCCTTCTTACTTCCGAAACATCAGCGTCTAACTGTTCATATTCAGCTAATTTTTGTTGATACTCTTTATATGATTCCTCAAAAATGTCTTCAAGATCACTTTGGAACCTTTCCAGTTCAGCCTGAGCAGCTGCACTTTCAGGCATAATAGGTATTAATTCCGACAAGTCGATATGCCCGAATTTTAAAGTTTGCGCGTTGGTTGCCGCAGATGCAGCTACAAAAAGCAAAACAACAACAACAATTTTCAATAGATTCTTCATGGTAAATGTAGTATTAATTTTTTTGGTCGCAAATATAGTTATTAATTATTTATATCCGAGTTTTTTCAAAATTTGGTCGCTAAGGTCGTATTGTGGATTTGTATAAAATAGTGTAGCATTTCCGGCCATGTCGAAAATAGTTGCATAACTGCCTTCATTTGCTATTTCCTGCACCGCATTAAAAATATCATCTTGAATGGGCTGCATAAGGCTTTGGCGTTTTACAAACAAATCTCCGTTAGGCCCGAAATACTTCGACTGCAGTTGTTTGTAATCTTTTTCCTTTGCAACGATTGCGTCTTCACGCCTTCTTCTCATACTCTCGGAAAGCGATGCGCCTTCAGCCTGATAGCTCTGATACATTTGTTCAATTTCGGCATACATTGTTTCCAGTTCTTTCTGGTACTGTAGCGATAATTTGTCTAACTGCTCCTGCGCGGCTGTAAATGCAGGGATGTTATCAAGGATATATTCCGTGTCGATGAATCCAAATTTTTGGGCGCTGCCGACTGCGGCAAAAATTATTACGGCAAAAACGGTTAAAATAAATTTTCTCATGGCAATTCTCTTTTATAATTTTATTGAAAATTTTTTATATCATAATTTGTGCCAAACTAACAAATATTAAAATTGCTGACCCAGAACAAAGTGAAACTGTCCTTTGTTTGCGTCGGTTGTTCCCGGTACATCGTCGAATCCATATCCCCAGTCAATTCCCAATAAACCCAGCATAGGCAGAAACAGGCGAACACCCACCCCGGCCGACCGGTACAGTTTAAACGGGTTATAATCCTGAAAATTCATATTTGTATTACCTCCTTCGGCAAAAATCAATCCGTAAATAGTAGCGCTTGGTTTTAATGATATAGGGTAACGCAATTCAGTTATAAATTTTGTGTACATCTTTGAACCGTTGTTTGGACTCAAACTGTAATCCCTATATCCTCTTAAAGCAATATATTCGGCACCATACATATTATATCCCATCATACCCGAACCGCCAAGAATAAAACCTTCGAACGGCGACCGCAGGTTTTTGTTGAAATCCCCAAGAAATCCCATTTCAAAACCTGTACGCAGAATAAGTTTGTCATTTTTTGTCAACGCGTTGTAAACCTGTCCTTTGAGCATCCATTTATGATATTCTATCCATTTATATTTTTCGGCATTTGTCATTTCAGGCGAACTGTAATCTTTCCCCGATAACAGAGAGAATGGGGGGGTTATCTTTAATGACAATGAAAACTCTGAACCATCGCGTGGATACAACGGATTAAATACCGAGTTTCGCCCTATTACGGTTTTAATGCTTGCATTGTAGAATGTACCGTTTACATTCCCGTTTTCATCAGCCAGGAAGTAAAAGTAACTTCCCATATTCCTCAGTTTATAATGTTCTATCGATGCTTCGTGGTAAAGTTGAAAATAGTCGTCGGGCCACGATAAACGGTAACCGTACCCAAGTGCCAGCGCATTAGTTAACCAAATCTGGTCTTTTGAAGAATCTTTGCTTTCCGAGCTATAATCATATTGAGGATAATTATAATAACCGCCATATCCACCATATCCATAGTAAGGATCATAATATCCACCATATCCACCATATCCGCCATACCCATATCCACCATACCCATAATAAGGATCATAATACCCCCCTCCATACGGATTGTTTTGATAATAACTATTCGCACTGTAGTTCATTCTTGAATGAGACAATGAAACCGAAAGAGAATTCGGCTTTTTACCTCCCAGCCAGGGCTCAATAAACGCAAGGCTGAGGGTGTTATAAAACTTTCCGCTGGTTTGAAAACGCAGGCTGAGAGTTTGCCCGTCGCCTGATGGCAATGGCCGCCAAGCCTCTTTATTAAGAATATTGCGGGCTGAAAAATTTGCAAACCTTAAGCCAACAGAACCCATGAACATACCTGCTCCCCAGCCACCCGTGAGTTCAACCTGGTCATTTGCCTTTTCCTCAAGCTGAAATTCAATATCAACTGTTCCTTCTTCCGGCCTTGGCCTTATATCAGGGTTTATTGACTCAGGGTCAAAGTGTCCCAACTGGGCAAGTTCTCTGTACGAGCGCATTAAAAGCGACTTACTGAATAAATCGCCCGGATAAGTCCGCACCTCTCGAAGCGCCACGTGTTCATTGGTTTTTGTATTTCCGGTTATTGTAACCTTATTGATTGTAGCTTGCCTGCCCTCGAAAATACGCATTTCATAATCAATTGAATCATTATTAATATTCACTTCAATTGGATCAAGGCTAAAAAACAGGTAACCACGGTCGAGGTAAAGGTTATTCAACCCTTCATCGTTATCGAATAATCTTTTATCAAGTATTTTCTGATTGAATACGTCTCCTTTTTGGATACCGAGTATATTTGTAAGAGCATCTGACGGAAATATCGTATTTCCCACCCAGCGAATATCGCCGAAATAATATTTGCCGCCTTCTTCAACTTCCAGTTCAACATTAACGCGCGGTTTATTCTTTCTGCCTACTTCTACCATTTTAACGGTATCTTTAATAATAATGGCATCGCGGTATCCTTTTTCGTTTAATTTACCAATGAGGGCAATTTTATCTTTTCGGTATTCTTCCTCTAAAAATTTTTTAGTGCGGAAGAAATTGCGCAGTTTGTTTTCGTTGGTTTTTTTCATTGCCCGTTTAAGCAAAGCATCCGAAATTGCACTATTACCTGCAATTATAACTTTGTTTACTTTTACTTTTTCCTTTTTATCAACATAAATATCGAGAAAAATACTATTGTTTCGAGTGGTGTCGTCGCGCTGAACAATCAACACTTCGGTATTTAAGAAACCTTTTTCCTTGAAAATATCTGAAATTACCCGTTGAGCGCTATTTAGTTGATTCTCGGTAATCTTACTGCCCTCTAATAAAAATACCTTTTGGGTAATATCGTCTCTTTCCGATTTGGTAACACCATGATAAGTAACCTCCGAAAGTCCCGGTCGTTCCTGCAGGTATATATCAATCCAAATTTTATCGTCGATTGCTTTTGTTGCATCTACTTTTATGTCGGAAAATAAACCTTGCTGCCAAAGTCTTTTTATGGCATTTGTAAAAGCTTCGCCCGGAACGTCAATAATATCACCCACTCTTAATCCCGAAATTTGAATAAGCACCGATTTATCGTAATATAATACTCCTGAGATTTGAACATCAGCAATGCTATATCTTTTGGGGCTGGAATAGTCAATATAGAAATTAGTGCTGTCGGCTTCCTGTGCAAATGTTTCAGAAAAAACTGAAATCAGCATTAAGAGCAATAAAAGTACAATTGGCTTTCGCATTCTAAACATTTATTAATTAGCTTTTTAACTGTTCGCTTGTTTTTCCGAAACGCCGTTCACGGTGCTGGTAAGCATAAATGGCTTCAAACAGGTCTTCTTTCCTGAAATCGGGCCATAATGTTTCGGTGAAATAGAGTTCGGAATAAACAATCTGCCATAGTAAAAAATTACTGATTCTTTGTTCGCCGCCTGTCCTTATCAGCAGTTCAGGATTAGGGAAACCGGATGTAGCCAAGTACTTGCTGAACAGTTTCTCGTCGATATTATTTTGTTCTATTTTTTTGTTTTTTACATCCATGGCTATTTTTTTTACGGCCTCAAGAATTTCCCATTTCGAACTGTAGCTCAGCGCCAGTATTAAATTCAGGCCTGTGTTCGATTCGAGCATTTCTATGCATTTCAAAAGCTTTCCCATTACCTTGTCGGGCATTTTTGAAATATCGCCAATAGTACTTAACTTAACATTGTTGTCCATCAGCGACTGCGTTTCCGAATCAACTGTATGTACTAAAAGTTCCATCAGGGCATCAACTTCCGTTTTTGGGCGTTTCCAGTTTTCGATGGAAAAAGCGTACAAAGTAAGGTATTTAACGCCAACTTCACCTGCGCCTTCAACAGTTGAACGAACTGCCTCAATTCCATTTTTATGCCCAAAAACCCGAACTGCTCCCTGTTTTTGAGCCCAGCGTCCGTTTCCGTCCATAATTATGGCGATATGCTCCGGTATATTTTTGTTATCTAACCTGTTTTTAAACGATTCCATTGTTAAAACCAATCTGATGTTGCTTTGCAATACGCTGGATGCCAATAAATTAAACCTGTATTTTATTTATGCTCTGTAACTTTCAAAGGGTACAAAAGTAATATAATTCTAAAAACAACATACCTGAACATTATTATAAAACCAAAAGAAAGATTAAAAATTGTTAAGCTTTCAAGAATATTAGTTGCGTTTGTCTATTCCCCACATCAGCTTATTTCGAAGAGTATTGAAAAAAGTATTATCAAACAGCTGCAGTGTTTTTAGCTTAAATCCTGCTTTTTTTACAATTATTTCAGTTGAAAAATCTACGGGAATCGAACGAAAATCGAGAGAAGTGAGATAATGCTCGCCGCGTCCTTCTACTTTCAGTTTAATTGAATATTTATCGGGCACTACCAGCGGTCGAACCGTTAAATTATGGGGCGCTAACGGCGTAATTACAAGATTCTCGGAATCAGGTGTCAGTATTGGTCCGCCAACACTGAGCGAATAGGCGGTTGAGCCGGTTGGGGTAGCAATAATTAAACCATCTGCCCAGTAGCTGGTTAGCAGCTCTTTGTCGAGGTATGCCAAAATATTTATCATCGATGAAGTAGCTGTTTTTGACACGGTTACCTCGTTTAAGGCAAAATTAAATTCAAGGTTTTTTTGTCCTTCAAATTCAACCTGCAGCATCGAACGTTCAATAATGGAGTAATTACGATTAAAAATATTTTCAAGCGCATCGTGTATTTGCTCCTGCGATATATCGGCCAAAAAACCGAGCCTGCCGCTGTTTACGCCAACTACCGGTATTTCAAAATTCCGTATGTTAAGCAGTGAACGCAAAAAAGTGCCGTCGCCGCCAACGCTGAATATGTATTCAGCGTTTTCATCAAAATCGGAACACGAGTTGAAAAATGAGCTATAATAGGGCGAAACGCCAAGCTTTTCAACCAGAAAAGAATGAAAGGGTTTAAACAGCTGAACTTCGGTTTTACTGTTTTTCAGAAATGAAAAAAACTCGCGAATAACCGGAATAAACTCCTCGGAAACAGATGTGCCAAATACCGCAACTTTCATTTTTATATACTTATATAATTTCTAATATTTAATGAGAACTAAAAACTAATAGTTTTTCAATTCCTAACTCCTAACTAAATAAATTCTTTAGCCACACTCTATTCTTCTCTCGTAACTCTGTAACTTGTAACTCGTAACTATTTATTAAATATTCATAAATTTCATAAATTGATCGAAACGGTCTTTATATAAATCGTTCAGCATTGTGTGATCGAGGTAAACGTTTTTTACATTATAATCGTATCGCACAAAAGTCTGTATCACCGGCGATAAATCTTCCCTGTCAAGTTTCAGAATAACCTCCATTGTTTGCAGTCCTGGTTTCCGGTTTAAAAAAGTACTCAGTATTTTCACGCCGTTGCTTTCCACAATCTGGCTTATATGAGCCATAGAATAATTGTTTACATTAATTTCCAGCACGATAACACCGCCAATTTCCTGTAATGAAAATAATTTTGCGAAACGCCGCGCCAAATCGTAAAGAGTTATGGTTCCCAAATATTTGTGTTCAGCATCGAGTACTCCAATTACACTAAGCTTCAGCTTATACATAATTATTGCCGCCTCAAAAATATGCTGGCCTGTATGCACGTGCGAAGTGTTGAATTTGTCAAGCTCGGTTTCAATTGGCTTGTCAAGCAAATCCAAATCATAAATTAATTTATCCGATATCAGTCCCAAATAGTATGAATCGTTTACAACAGGAATATGCGAAATCCTGAAAACGTCCATCAGGTTCAGCGCTTTCTGCCCTTTTTCCGAACTGCGGATAGAAGGCACAACATTCGATATTAAATTTGCGGCAAGCAATTATTTCTTTTTTATTGTTTCGAATTGAAAATCGTAAATTGCAACGTTAATTTTTTGCAAAATGACGAGATTAAGCGTAAATATAAACAAAATAGCAACACTGCGAAATTCCCGAGGAGGAATTAACCCAAGTGTAAAAGATGCTGCCGTTAATTGTCAAAAGTTTGGCGCACAGGGAATTACAGTACATCCTCGCCCCGATGAAAGGCATATCACGCGAAGAGATGTTTACGAAATTAAACCTTTGGTAACCACAGAATTTAACATTGAGGGCTACCCAAGTAAAGATTTTATGAAAATGGTTGCCGAAGTTAAGCCCGATCAGGTTACCTTAGTTCCCGACAAGCACCACCAGCTAACCAGCGACCATGGCTGGGACACTTGGGAAAATATGAGTTTTCTGAAAGATGTTATTTCAATGTTAAGAGAAAACAGAATCCGTTCATCGATTTTTGTTGATGCCGACCCGGTTGCCATTGAAGGAGCCGCCGAAATTAAAGCCGACCGCATTGAGCTGTACACCGAATCTTACGCAATGCTGTTTCCCATTGACCGTAACAAAGCTACCGAACCTTTTATTGAGGCTGCAAAAGTAGCCGATTCGCTGGGTGTTGAAGTAAACGCCGGCCACGACCTAAATCTCGAAAACCTGAATTACCTTTACAAACATATACCCAACCTCAAAGAAGTTTCCATAGGGCACGCGCTGATTGCCGATGCGCTTTATCTGGGTTTGGAAACAACCATTAGTAAATATTTAAAATGTTTGAAATAGCTTATTTCAATTAAGAATTGGGAATCAGGAATTTTCAGTTATTCAATTATTCAGTCATTCCTATGTATAAGTATTTATTATAGAAAGCAATTTATTTATAAGTATTTCTTATAATTATTGCCATTACAAATCGGTAATTGACGGCGGTTTTAGAGAGAAAGAAATTATTTGTTAAATTTTTCTGAAAAAATTGTTGCTTATTATAAAATTTAATTTATACCTTTGTGGGTTGATTGTTACTCTTATTCTGCATAACAATAGTCGCTCACAGCTCAGCGATTTTTAACTTTGCAGAGAATAATAATTTCAAAATAAAGTTATGAGCGTTTTTTATTTAGATGAACACCGGCTTTGCAGCAATTATATTTCGGTTTATAATATTGGTTTCAAGTATTGCCAAATCAAGCAAGGTGATTTTATTATACCATCCGATAAAGAACATCACTGTTTATTTTTTCTCATTAGCGGACATGTTGACCTCCATTATGAATCGCAAACTTATAATCTGAAAAAAAATACTGTCTGGTTCATTCCTATGTCGTCCGACTATAAAGTTTGTGCAAACACAGACTCTACCCTTATAGTTAACTATTTCGATAAGCCAATCGACCTGTGCGAGAAGGTCGCCTTGGAAAGTTTATCTATGTTTCTTGGTCAAGAACCACATACACCCATGCTGCAAATCAATAAACCTTTGAAAAGTTTTCTATCAGGCTTAGCTTTTTATATGAATGAAGGCGCTTTTTGTAAGCATTTTCATGAAGTTAAACAAAAAGAACTGTTTTACAATTTACGTTATTTTTATACGAAACAAGAAGTCGCAGGTTTATTTGCCCCAATAGTCAGTAGAAACTTTGATTTTAGGAATATCGTGTTGGCTAATTACATAAAAGCAAGTTCCGTGAAAGAATTGGCGCATATTTGCAACTATTCGCTGTCTTCTTTTAATCGGACTTTCAAGAAAAATTTTCAAGAAAATCCTTATCAATGGCTGAAAAATCAAAAAGTCAAATACATCACCAGTAAACTCTCTAATAAAAATATTCCGTTCGGTCAAATCATCGACGAATTTCGATTTTCATCACCAAGTCATTTTACCATTTTTTGCAAAAAGCACTTGAATTTGACGCCGAGTCAGTTTCGGAAACAGCAAATAAAGTAATTATATAATTTTTTGAATATTTTATATAACAATACACTGTTTGAAAACTTATAATTTTACGGTGTTGTTTTATTTATTTATTAAAAAAATTAAAAGTTGTAAGAATTTCTTTATCATGTTATGCCAAAGGTATTAAGAAAATTGGGAGAGATAACTTTGGATTTTACTTTAATTAAAATTATTTATTATATTTGCAATTCTCAGGGTATTTTCTTTCCCAACATACTGAAATAGCCGTTACGAAACAAAAGCGGAAACAGCAAATATGTATCGAAAGAATTAACAACTGATAAAAAATAGTTTTTGAAATATAAATAAAAGAAATAACAAACAAAATTAGATTTTTAAAGACATGAAATTTTTTACGCGAATACACTTATTATTAATGACATTTATTTTAATGTCGGTTGCCGTTTCGGCGCAGGATAGTTATTATCAAAGTTATTATCAACCAAGAGGCGACGGTATGATTCTTCCCCGTTGGAATCTTAAAACCAATTTGCTATACGATGCCACTGCAACATTCAATCTTGGTGCAGAATTCCGTACAGGCGAAAGGACATCTATTGATGTACCGTTTTCGTATAACCCTTGGACATTTGCCAATAACAGAAAATGGAAACACGTTTTAATACAGCCTGAGTTCCGCTGGTGGCCACGCGAAGCATTCGACGGGCATTTCTTCGGTATTCATGGGCATTACGCTTATTATAATTTAAGCGCTCTTCCCAAACCGCCTTTCTCGGAATATATGAACAAACACCGGTTTGAAGGTTGGCTTGCAGGCGCAGGTTTAAGCTACGGTTATCGCTATAATTTTAACCACAAATGGGCTGCCGAAGCAACTGTCGGAGTAGGTTACGCCTATATGTCGTACGATAAATTTGAGTGTGCCGAGTGCGGCGAAATGTTGAGCAGCGAATTAAAAAGCTATTTTGGCCCTACTAAGGTAGGACTCAATTTAATATATGGTTTGGGAGGAACGAGAGGTACGAAAGCGCCTAAAGAGCCTAAAGCGCCTAAAGAGCCGAGATTTAAGCCTGTTCCTATTGTACTACCTCCATCTCCTCCGCCACCGCCTGTCAGGGTAGTTGCCGAAGAGACAATACCAATAACCAGTTTTGCTTCTGCCATGGCAGCCAGTTTCATCATTCCCGAAGTTGAGTCGCCGAAAATCCGCAGTACCGAGGTTGCCAAAGCTCATTTGGACTTTATTGTGGGACGCCATGAAATTATTCCCAACTTCAAAGGCAACTTCAATGAGTTAAGGCGCATACATGATCTTATTCAGCAGGTAATGAAAGATCCTGACGCTACTATAACAGGTATTACCTTAGTTGGTCATGCATCGCAGGACGGAACATACGACAGCAATATGACACTGTCTCATAACCGTGCACAAGCGCTCAAGAATCACCTCAAAACCATATATAACTTTAATGAAAGGATGTTTGATGCGTGGGGCGCAGGCGAAGACTGGGCAACATTAGACAGTATGGTATGGAATTCGTTCTATCAGGACAAGTACAGGATTCTTGAGATAATTCGCAGCGAACAGCCTCACGATTTACGCAAGAGACAGTTGCAGGGCATTGCAAGCGGAAACTTCTACCGTCAGATATCTGAAGAGCTGTTTCCTCAGATTCGCAGTGTTGACTATCAGCTTCATTACACTGTTGTACCGTTCAGTGTAGAGAGGGGCAGAGAGGTATTCCGTACCACTCCGGGGCACCTGTCGCTCAACGAGATGTATTTGATAGCACAGTCGTATGAGCCTGGCAGCGCCGAGTATTTCGAGGTATTCGAAACGGCAGCACGCCTGTATCCTCAGAGCGACGTAGCAAATCTTAATGCCGCCGCAAGTGCCATCAACCGTAAAGACACCGCTTCGGCAACTTATTATATGGACAAGATTAAGGTACAGAACTTTAACTACTGGAACAATCTTGGCATCCTGTCGTGGCTTAAAGGCGACAAGGATAAGGCAGTTGAGTGCTTTACAAAAGGTGGGCTGCAGGGGTCACAAAACTTGAAATTATTAGGGCTATAATTGATGATTTAATAACTAATTAATTTTTAAAAATAAGAAAACACGTATTCTATCATTTACCAAAGGCTCTTTATGAAAAAAATATTATACATATCATTGGTTTTGATGTTTTTAGGACTTTCAGGCTTTGCACAGCAGCAAGTAACTGTTAGATTAGATAAGCGACCGATGTTCGAACTATTCGAAGCTATTGAACAACAAACCGATTATCGTATTTACTGCACTCCTGAAGTATCCGATTCGTTAACGGTATCTGTTGATGAAACAAACGCAGAACCATTGGCTATTATTCGAAGAGTATTACAAGGTACGGAATTTCAAATATCTGTATTTCAAAACGCTGTTTACATTATTAATAACAGGACTTTAATCACTGCTTTGCCCGAAAGTTTTTATAGAAAAGCTATATCCCAAACAGACAGCGTTATACCTCCCCAATTCGAACGGGAAACGAAATCTATTTCTGAAACGCTGATTTATGCTGTCGGCAATCCTAATGCGCCTTCAGCAAAATATGTAAACGTTACAGGCGTAGTAACTAACTTTAAAAACGGCGAGCCAATGCCGGGCGTTACACTTTTCATCGAAGATCCTCTCATTGGAACTTCCACCGATGCTTTTGGGTTCTATTCCATTCAGTTGCCTCCCGGACGCCACGAATTGCTAATACGCAGTATGGAAATGAAGGATTCAAGACGACAGCTGATGCTTTTTTCCGATGGGAAGTTAGACATAGAGCTTGAAGAGCAGGTTTTTATGCTTTCCGAAATAACTATTATGTCCGGTAGAACAGATAACATACGATCGGTTAACGTTGGAGTAGAGCGTCTTAAGATGCTTACCATCAAGAACATACCAACTGTTATGGGAGAAGCCGACATTCTCAGGATTGTCATGACGCTTCCCGGCGTAAAATCAGCGGGAGAGATATCGAGCGGGTTTAATGTGAGGGGCGGCGCCACAGACCAAAACCTGATTCTGTATAACGACGGGACTGTTTACATGCCGACACACATGTTCGGTTTGTTTTCGACATTCAATCCGGACATTGTCGATAACATGGAATTATATAAAGGCGGCATACCGGCCAAATATGGAGGCAGAATATCTTCGGTACTGGATATAAACGGCAAAGATGGGGACAGGAAAGAGTTTCACGGCGCAGCCAGTTTGGGACTGCTGACAAGCCGACTTACTTTGGAAGGGCCTACTTTCAAAGATAAAGGTTCGTTTATTGTTGGCGGACGCACAACATATTCGGACTGGATGTTGGGGATGATTCCCGAAAAGAGCGGCTACAGCGACGGAAGCGCCGGCTTTTATGATTTGAACGCATCGACAAATTACAGAATAAACGAAAATAACATCGTTTTTCTGAATGGTTATTACAGCCGCGACCGATTCAGTTTCACCGTAATGGAAAAGTATGCCTATCAAAATGCCAATTTTTCGGCTAAATGGCGGCATATTTTCAATTCGAAACTCACGAGTACTTACGTTGCCGGATACGACCATTACAGTTACAGTACTAAAGATACGAACGATGTATTTAATGCCTATTCGCTTGATTTTGCAATTGACCAGTTATTCGGGAAAGCCGATTTTACGTATTACTTAAATAACAGCCACACCTTAAATGCCGGAGTAAGCACAATACATTACGGCTTGGATCCGGGAAATTACATGCCTGCGCACGACCTGTCAAACATAAGGGGAAACAGGCTTCCAAACGAAAAATCACTGGAATCGGCTGTATATCTTTCAGACCAGTGGGAAGTATCACCCCTTTTGATGGTTGACGCAGGAGTCAGATACTCAATGTTTAATGCGTTGGGGCCGCGCACTTATAACGTTTATTTGCCCGATTATCTTCCTTCACTGGAAACAGTTGCAAGGATTGACTCAGCAGGAAACGGCATACTGAAAACTTACCACGGGCCGGAATACCGTCTTTCGCTGCGGTATATTTTAAACGAAAATACATCTGTTAAAGCGAGTGTAAATACGATGCAGCAGTATATTCACAAAATTTCAAACTCCACTGTGATGTCGCCTACTGATATTTGGAAGTTAAGTGATAACTATATTAGTCCTCAATCAGGGGCTCAATATGTTGCAGGGCTATTTAGAAATTTTAAAAATAATACTGTTGAAACATCTGTTGAAGCATATTATAAAACGATGAACAACTATCTTGATTATCGCGGAGGCGCCGAATTAATGATGAATTCTCATATCGAAACGGAAGTGGTGGGCGTTAAGGGGAAAGCCTACGGAGTGGAACTAATGGCTAAAAAGTCGCAGGGGAAACTTAACGGCTGGGTAAGCTACACTTATTCGCGCACTATGCTGCACAGGCACGAAGAACTTGCTTCTTCAGCAAATTCGAGCAACTGGTATCCGGCTGATTTCGACAAGCCGCACGAAGTGAAATTTGTGGGAAACTATAAATTAACGCACCGTTATAGCTTTTCGCTAAACTGCGATTACAGTACAGGAAGGCCTATTACCCTGCCTGTATCAAAATATTGGTACGAGGGGCGTCAGTATTTATATTATTCGGAAAGAAACAAATACAGAATTCCCGATTTTTTTCGTATGGATGTGTCATTCAATATCGAGGCGGGGCATCATCTAACCAAGTTAACACACAGTTATTTTAATATAGGCGTGTATAACCTGACAGGACGTAAAAATGCTTATTCTGTTTATTACGAATCGGGAAACAACAGGCGTATTCAGGGACATCAATTATCTATTTTTGGCGCTCCTATTCCGTATGCATCATACAACATAAAATTTTAAAAAAATGAAACCGAAAAACATTTTGCTTATATTGTGTTCATCTCTTATTTTTTGCGGTTGTATAGATGATTATAACGCAAAAGAGATAGACGAAATGGGAGATATTCTTGTAGTAGAAGGTGTTATCACCGACGATGAAACCATAATAACACTGAGCCGCAGTACGACTTTAACAGGCGAAGAAGACGCATATTCATACTATGTTGACAATGCGAATGTTTATGTGGAATGCGACAACGGTACGCAGTGGAGTGCAGAACCTTACACCGGTTACGGTTATCGCTACGGTCGCTATATAATCAAAAACGGTACGTTGAATCTGAATAGTAAATACCGCTTGAAAATAGAAATTGAGGAAGTTGACGGCGACTGCAACCCTAATTTCCAGTTTGGCGGTGATATTGTGTGTCCGACAAAGACATACGAATATTGCTCCGATTTTTCATATCCTTTACAAACGCCCGAAATTGACAATATTTTTTTTATAAAAAGAGACAAGGGGCAGCCGATAATGCTGTATGTTGACACACGTTCGCCTGAAAAAATCCAGTATTACCGTTGGTCGTACAGAGAAGACTGGGAAATTAATTCAGAATATAATATGGTTCCTACCTACCCTTACTATTGCTGGAACTCGTCAAGCAGCAGCGATTTACTGCTTGGCTCTACCGAGAAAACAGTTTACGGTCAGTTGGCTGATATACTTACCGAAATTGCCCCATCAGACAAAAGATTGTCGGTACTATATCGCATTGCAATCAAACAAAACGCGATAAGTAAACGAGCGTATGATTATTATTTAAACATTAAAAAAAATGCAGAAAACATTGGCAGTATATTCGCTCCGGTTCCTTCCGAACTGAGGGGCAACATTATCTGTACTTCCGATCCCGAAAGACCTGTAATAGGATATGTTGATGTTTCGAGCACAACTAAAAATCAGCGGTTTATTTCGCGCAGCGACAACTTATATGAGCCGCCCTGGAGTGATTGTGGGATATTTTCTATAGAAAACCTGGTAGCAATGTATGGACCAGAGGTAAATCCTATATTGTTAGGATATGTATTATATGGTAGTGACCTTTATGTATTACCAAAATGTGTGGATTGCACTTATTACGGTACAACACAAAAGCCCGACGATTGGCCAAATAATCATTAAATAAAAATCGTATGAAAAAATATTTTCTTGGCATATTGTTGATTTGTATTGCGTTTGGCTACTCTAAGTCTTCGCCGTTAAGCGAGCGGATATATGTGCAAACCGACAAACATTTATATTTGGCAGGCGAACCGGTGTTGATGAAACTTGTTACTACCGACACTGATTTAATACCTCTTGTATTCAGTAAAATAGCTTATGTAGAGTTAGTTAACAACGCAGTTGCACAAATACAAATCAAAGTAGAATTGATAAACGGAACAGGCGCAGGCATAATGCTGTTACCGGCCGATTTACCTACGGGATATTATCGCTTAATTGCTTATACCCAATATATGAGAAATGAAAGCGCCGATGTTTTTTTCGAAAAAAATATCGCGGTGTTAAATACTTTCCAATCGGGCTATCAACCTGAGGAAGCAGAAACAATCGAAACCGATTATCCTCCCATAATTTCTGCAGAGGATAGAGGCGGTGGAGTTTCGCTGCAACCAAACAAAACAGTCTACACAGCACGCGAGCGCGGAGAGTTGGCATTAAGCGGCTTGCCCGAAAATATTCATACGCTTTCAGTATCAATTGCAGGCAAAGATTTTATACCTGCTGCCGAATCGGATATATCGTTGCTGCTAAAAAACCGGACGAAAAAAACTGCGGAGTTTACCGGCTCGTTTCTTCCCGAATATGAAGGACATATCATAACAGGTAAAATCGTTGATAACCAGACAGGAGAAGAGGTAACAGATAATAATTCTATTGTCTCCGCACTTTCTTTTACCGGAGACGGGATTAGGATTTTTGCAGGCCAAAAAACCGAAACAGGAAATATACGGTTTTTTACATCGGGAATTTCGGGACTGAATGAAATCGCCACTGTTGCATACTTTGCGGATGAAAAATATCGTGTTGACATTCAATCGCCTTTCGTAACACGGTATGTTCCAAAGCAAATGACATCGCTGAGCATTGATTCGAGCTACTATAGCCGGTTGCTTGCTCGAAGCGTTGCATTACAGGTGTTTCGTTATTTTTCGGAAGATCGACCTGAAAATCAGAATATTTCGGATTTCAATTTCAAACTGAAACCAACATTTAGTTATCCGTTAGATGAATACACTCGTTTTACGACAATGAGGGAGGTTTTCATTGAATTTATTGTCGGCGCCCGATTTAGTAGAAATGCGGGAAAACAGGAAATATCGATATTAACAACAAGAGGAGGTTTCTACGAGCATGGAAATATGCCGCTTGTTTTGCTTGATGGGGTTCCCGTTTCGGACCATGATGCTATTTATAATTACGACCCCTTATCTGTTGAACAAATTAATATTTACTATGGCCCGCACATAATGGGGGGATACCAATTCGACGGAATCGTTGAATTGATAACTTACCGTAGGCTTCATACCGACTTGAGCCTGAACAGATCTACACAAATTTTAACGTACGAAGGGCCGCAACTGCCTTACCGGTTAGATACTCCGAATTATTCTGAAGAAAAAAATCGCGACAGCCGAATGCCCGACACTCGCCACACATTGCTTTGGAATCCGGACATACGGACAAACGGAAAAACTTCCATTAGTTTATCTTTTGATACTTCAGATCTTACAGGCGAATTTCAGGCAACTGTGGAAGGAATTACCAAAGACGGAGAAGTTATTTTTGCAACAGTCTTTTTTAGAGTTGATTAAGGACACGGTTAGTTGAAAATCCACCCTTTACTCGTTGCAATACTTCGGTCACAGTCAGCAGTTCCCGGATTATATGAAATATTCACCCATTTATATCCCCAGTTAACAAAATTATTATGCAGTGTTACGAACAAAGCATTTAATGCTTCGCTTGAAAATTGATTTGAGTAGCAATCCAAAGATGTTAGTGCCGTATTATTTTTTACATCCAAACTTGTCAGTTGATTACCGCTGCAATTTAAGATCGACAGCGCAGTGCAGCCGCTTACATCTAAGCTTGTCAATTGATTACCGTAGCAATACAAATCTCTAAGCGCAGTTGCCCCATTTATATTCAAACTTGTTAATTGATTTCCGCCCACATTTAAACTCGTAAGACTTATATTATTGCTTAACTCCAAACTTGTTAACTGATTATTACTGCAATGCAAGCCCAAAATATTTTCACCGGTTATTCTTATGGTACAATAGGTTATGTCGTAATATATGTGTGAAAACCCTGAATAAGCCGAAAGACTGCCTGATGTTGATGTACCGTCGCCCCAATCAATATGCGCTGTGCCCTGGCCTGACAATTGAATATACACATTGCCCGAACTTTGCAAAGTCAGTAATATATAAGGTAACTTTTGTAATATCCACCCTTTGTTCTCTGCAACAAAAGTATTGCAATCAGCTGTTCCCGGGTTGTTTTCAATGTGCAACAAACCTTCTGCCACAACAGGCAACATTACGAATAAATTGTTCAACGCATTAACGGATAATTTATTATTGTTGCAATTTAATGTTGTCAATTCGGGATTGGAGCTCACGTCTAAACTCGTTAATGGTAAATTTCTCAAATCTAAACTTTTTAATTTGGTATTTCTTACCACTAAACTCGACAATAACGGATTATTGGCTAAATTTAATGCTGTCAATTCGAGATTGGAGCTTATATCCAAGCTTGTTAGTCGATTATTGCTGCAATTTAATGTTGTCAATTCAAGATTATTGTTTAACTCCAAATTCGTTAACGATAAATTACTCGCATCCAAATTTTTTAACTTGGTATTTTTCACCACTAAACTTGATAATAATGGATTGTTGGCGAAATTGAAATTTGTTAATTCGGGATTAGCATTCACATCCAAACTCGTTAGCCGGTTATTGGTGCAATTCAATGTTATCAGTTTGGAATTGGAACTCATCTCCAAACTCGTTAGCCGGTTATTACTGCAATTCAAAATCGTCAATTCAGGATTGGCGCTCAGCTCCAAACTTGTTAGTTGATTGTTGTCGCAATACAAGGTTGTAAGCGAAGTATTAGCGCTTATGTTTAAACTTGTAAGTTGATTTTGACTGCAATTCAAACTTGTAAGCGAAGTATTGGCGCTTATGTTTAAACTCGTTAGTCGTTTGGATAAACAGTCAAAACGTGTTATGTTATTGTTGAAATTTATTATAACGGCATAGGCAGACATGTCGGAATAGGAGTGCATAATGTACGTGCCCACAGTAGAAAGCGTTACCTTTTCGCTTGCCGTTCCGTCGCCCCAGTCAACATCCACCGTGCCGCTGCCTATCAAAAAAATACTGGTGGATTCATAAGGCTGCCATATCATTGCTATGTGGTTTTCGGATGGCACTTTTACAGTGCATACTGCTACCCGGCGGCCAACCTCTGTAGTTACTGTAATAATTGCTGTTCCGGGCGCTTTGGCTATTACCTCTCCATGCTCGTTTACCTCAGCCACATTGGGAGCGCTGCTTTCCCAAAGCACAGATCTGTCGGGAGCGCTTTCCGGCAATACAGTCGCAGTCAATGTCATACTTTTGCCTAACGTTAATATTGACAATGTTTGGTTTAGCTTAATACTTTCAACAGGGTAAGCCACCGTAAATCTGCAAAATGCCGATTTTTGTCCGCTGTTTGTGATAACATTTATTATTGCCTCTCCTTCTGCTACAGCGGTTACCACACCGTCGGTTACTGTTACTACCGACGTGTCGGTACTGCTCCATGTTAATGTTTTTATATGGGCTTCGTCGGGTACTACATCGGCTGTCAGCCTGTGCGTTTCTCCCGGTATCATCTTAACAGAGGAATAATCCAGCGTTATTTCCATAGGAATAGTTGTTATATCAGCGGTACAGGCGGCAAAAACTGCCGTCACGATCACAACTGCTTTCAGGTAAAACAAACGCTTTTTCATTATGTGAAATTTTAACTAAATTGACTAATTAAACAGCACGGATAAAGATAATAAAAATTTTGTGCAAATATAAAACTGTTAATTTTATCCTGAATTAAAAATAATATACTATCTTCGTAAGCTTTTGAAAAAGGTTGTTATGAATTTTAGCGACAAAACAATTTGGATAACAGGCGCTTCATCGGGCATAGGTAAAGCGGTGGCCGTAGAAATATCGAAGAGTAAGGCACATTTAATCCTTTCGGGGAGAAATGAAAAGGCATTGCATGAAGTTGCCGAAGTATGCCTGAAAAACGGCAGTACAGCCGAAACGCTTGCTTTCGACCTGGACGATGAAGTTTCGATAAACAACGCAGCTAAAACCGTTCTTTCGAAAACTGCCAAAATTGATGCGCTTTACCAGTTTGGAGGAATCAGCCAGCGTTCGTTTGTAAGCGAAACACCGCTGTTTGTCGATCGTAAAATATTCGAGGTAAATTACTTTGGTACTATTGCGCTTACCAAAGCCGTATTATCCTTAATGATTAAAAACGGTGGCGGCCACATTGCTGTAACTTCGAGTATTGTGGGAAAATTTGGTTTCCCATACCGCTCATCATACTCGGCCTCGAAACACGCCTTACACGGTTTTTTTGAAAGTTTGCAAGCCGAAAATGTAAACAATAACATACGTGTATCGGTTATCATACCCGGGCGTATAAAAACCAACATTTCGTTCAACGCCATAAGCAAAGACGGAAAAACTCACTCTAAAATAGACGAGGGGCAGGAAAAAGGGATGTCAGCGGAAAAATCGGCAAAAATTATATGCAGAAAACTGAAAAAAGAAAAAAAAGAAATATTAGTTGGAGGAAAAGAGGTTATCATGGTACACATTCGACGGTTTTTACCAATTTTATATTATAAATTAGCGCCGAAAGTAAAACCATTGTAAGCTAACAAGAAAGTAAAACATGGAAGTAAAAATTAACGGGATACAACAATTAGGTGTTGGGGTTGAAGATGTTCACGAAGCATGGAAATGGTACCGCGATCATTTTTCGATGGACATAAGGATGTTTGAAGACGAGGCAGTTGCCGAGCTTATGCTGGCACACACGGGAGGCAAACCGCGCCCAAGGTACGCCGTGCTGGCTCTTAACATGCGTGGCGGCGGCGGTTTCGAAATATGGCAGCACAAAGGGAAAAAACCTGAAACCATAGGCTTTGATATCCAGTTGGGTGATCTTGGTATCAACATAGGGAAAATAAAAACCGATAATGTTAATGCTGCTTATCAAAAATTCTCAAAATCGAACTTAAACCTGCTTACCCCAATACAGCAAGACCCTGCAAACAACGACCATTTTTACATGAAAGACATTTACGGTAACATTTGGGAAATAAAAAACCAAAAAGAAGTATTCATGAAAAATGAAAAGTCGGTAAGCGGCGGTGTTCTTGGGGCGGTTATCGGCGTTAAAAACATGGAGGAAAGCCTTCCTGTTTATCAGGATATACTTCAGTACGACCAGATTGTTTACGATCAAACCGGTATTTTCCCCGATTTGGCAGGTGTTCCCGGCGGCGAGCAAAAAATACGCAGGATGCTGCTCAGGCATTCCGACAAAAAAAACGGGGCGTTCAGCCCATTCTTCGGCCAGTCGGTTATCGAACTGATACAAGTGATAGGGCGCGAACCTAAAGATATTTATGAAGGCAGAATTTGGGGCGATCCCGGTTTTATCCACCTTTGTTTCGACATAAACGGCATGGACTCTTTCCGCGAAAAAACAAAAAACATGGGGCACCCGTTTACGGTTGACAGCGCCAAAGCTACAGAATCGTTTGACATGGGCGAGGCCGCCGGAATTTTTGCCTACATACAGGCTCCGGAAGGTACGTTAATCGAATTTGTGGAAACACACCGCATACCTCTGTTAAAAAAATTAGGTTGGCACCTTGATTTCCGCAAGCGCGGCAACCATCCGCTGCCAAACTGGATGTTTAAACTTTTCCGGTTCAAAAGGGTAAAAAAATAAAGTAACTTTAAATTTAACTAAGCGTCAATTAGTTAAACAAAACTTAACACTGCCAAGCGATACGAATCAAGCCCGAACCCCATTATACAACCTTTGCAAACAGGCCCTATCAAAGACTTGTGCCTGAAATCTTCGCGGGTTAACGTATTCGAAATGTGTACTTCTACCACAGGCGTTTTAATACCGGCAACAGCATCTCTTATTGCTACTGAAGTGTGTGTATATGCGCCGGCATTTAAAATTATTCCATCGCAGGTAAATCCGTATTCGTGAATTTTACTAACTAATTCGCCTTCGATATTCGATTGAAAATACTCGAATTTAACATCAGGAAACCAGGCTTTTAGCTTTTCATAATAATCATTAAAACTTTCCTGTCCGTATATGTTTTTTTCCCTGATACCCAGCAAATTCAAATTTGGGCCGTTGATAATCAATAATTGCATTGATATTTTAGTTATTATTGTAGGGATAAAATTAATCAAAATATAATATATAGTTACAAGTTACGAGTTACAAGTATTTTATTAACAGTAATATAAAAAATATTTGTAAAATTAAATTTTTAGAAATTATATAATATGGAATGGGAAGACTGCAAAAAAGGCTATGAAAATTATTTGAAGCTGGAAAAATCGTTATCGCAAAATTCTGTTGATGCATATATTAACGACATCAGCAAATTGATTTATTTTTTTAACAACAGCTTAGAACAAGCAGCTCCTGACAAAGTTGAGCTTCAGGATTTGAAAAGCTTTTTAGAGTGGCTCAACGAACGTAGAGTCAGTCCGCGCAGCCAAGCTCGAACTATTTCAGGTATTAAGTCGTTTTATAAGTATTTGCTTATCGAAAATAAAATTTCGAACGATCCGACAGCTTTACTCGAATCGCCAAAAATTGGAAGAAAACTGCCCGATATTTTGTCGATGGAAGAAATTGATGAATTAATTAATGCTGTTGATTTGGAAAAACAGGAAGGACAGAGAAACAAAGCAATGCTTGAAACATTGTACAGCTGTGGGTTGAGGGTTTCGGAGCTGGTAAATTTAAAAATTACGAATCTGTTTTTCGATCAGGGTTTTATTAAAATTGAAGGTAAAGCCGATAAGGAAAGGCTGGTGCCTGTAAGCAACCAGGCAGTTTATGAAATTAATAAATACTTTAATGACTATCGCAGTTCGCTAAAAATATGCAAGGACAGCGAAAATATTCTTTTTCTGAACAGACGTGGAAGAAAACTCAGCAGAGTTATGATTTTTACGATTATTAAAAACCTTGCCGACAAAATCGGGCTTAAGAAAAAAATCAGTCCTCACACGTTCAGGCATTCGTTTGCAACACATTTGGTTAACGGAGGAGCAGATTTGCGGGTTGTGCAGGAAATGCTTGGCCACGAGTCGATACTTACAACCGAAATATATACCCACCTCGACATGGAATATTTGAAAAGCACAATAAACCAGTTTCACCCAAGGTCGTAGTTTATTGAACCGTGTTTTATTTGAAAGATAATCAGTTGAGTAAAGATTATATTTGCAAAATTAATCGCTGAGCTATTTTAATATTTTCGATAGACATAAAAAAGTTATGAACAAAACAATATACATACTGTTATTTCTTACGATTACGGCTACAAACTCAACTATAGCCCAGGAACAATATCCTGAAAACAGTGTTCGTTTTTTGCAGCAAATACTGCAACAGGGGAACAAAAACGAATATTATGGAAGTGAATTGTCTTCGGAAGAATTAATGCAAACAATGAGCAAATATGATTTTAGCGGTATTTGGCAACAAAAAAACGATGCTCTGTTGGGGTTTATAGGAGAGAATTACCAACGGCTCAATATAAAATTTATTACAATCGTGAAAAATAGTGATGATTCGACTAAATATTATGTTTACGGTAAAAGTATGGTAGGAACAAACATTTGTCCATTCATAGGTGAAATCAAATTGTTACATGTGCGGCAAGTAGAAATTGAAACTATTTATAAGCAGACTCTTTATTCTGAATTTCAGGACGAAGAAAGTGCAGAAAGATATTTAGCGCCAGAATATGTGCTGTTGGCCAAATATTCTTTTTTTGAAGACCCAAAAGCAACCGGCAGTGGTAAATTTGAGGGTATTTTGAAAACAAATTTTTATATTTATAACGAAATGGTGTATTATAATGATCTTAGGATTGAAGTGAGTGATCCTTATAACAATAACCAGTGCGTTGGAACTTGGACCAGCTACCTAACCGGCGTTTCAAAAACATGTAACTGGGGAGAGTTTAGAATTCCATACTCCGGAGATCTGGATATTGGCGCAGGCCTATTTTCTCCAGATTCAAAATATTTGGGAAATGGATGGTATAATTATTCTAAAGCATGGATATATCAAGACACTGAGGCTCAGAAAAAAGAAAGAGAAAAGTGGTGGTGATGTATAACCTTTTGGACAAGAAAAATACGGAAAACATGATTTTAACAAAATAGCTTAGTCAATGAAAATATATTATAAAGGTTCAATTTTTACGCCGAACAAATTGACAGACAAAGCGCCGATAGCGTCATATGTAATAATCACGACTTGTTCTGACAGTATGTTTATCAGGGTATATAAAAATTGTCAGATACTGGATCCAAAAGTAATGTTTTATATTTAAAACT
>Ga0082212_10001418_pt1 | contig 35289 bp, 46 predicted proteins | sample TergutNt197P3_FD_71548 | JGI IMG/M metagenome (GOLD analysis project Ga0082212, IMG submission 71548) | Neocapritermes taracua P3 segment gut microbial communities from Petit-Saut dam, French Guiana - Nt197 P3 | ecosystem: Host-associated > Arthropoda: Insects > Digestive system > Gut ...
ATTTAGGCCTATTGCTGTGCGGTACAGCAAGTTTGCGATACCAGGTGTAGCAATTAAATTTGCTATTTTGGAGAGCAAAAAAACAATGGTAAATAAATCAACCCTGGCCAAGGAACTTAAAAAATCAAACCTGCCCTACGCTATAGCTGTCCTTTGTATAGACAGCTTGTTTGAATCGATGCGAGGCTCTTTGTCCAGGGGTGAACATATAGAAATCCGGGGGTTTGGCACGTTCTATATTGCTAAGAGGGCTCCACGGAATATGAATATTAATGGCCAAAAGTCTATCCCTGCCCATGGAAAGGTTATGTTCCGTCCCTGTGAAAAACTCCGTAAAGCTGTGTGGGGCTTCCATAAAGAAAAGTAATGCGGCATTTTCTTTTTGAAGACAAAGAATATAAAATCCGCGCAACATTCAAGCGCCGGGTAATCCGCGATGCGGCAACAGAGCTTGCCAGGCTTTTAAGGCGCAGCTCCTATGGGCGTTATGGCGGCTACCGCGGCGGATCAAGTTCTAGCAGGAAAGCAGACCTCCGCCAAAGGTGTGTTGCCAAAATGCAGTATTCAAATAGCATCGAGGCGCACCGAAAACAGCTTGAGGAATACCTTGTCAGGGAAGGTACGGCGCTTGACGGATCCCAGGCAGCATTATTCGGCACAGACATCGAGGAATACCGAAGCCACATGGCGAAAAAGAATTTCCGTATTTTCTTAAGCCCGGAATCGCCTGACATCAATTTGGACGCATTGGCGGAACGTTTTATCACCAAACTGGAAAAACAGACAGGCTATAAATTGTACTGGCAGAGGGCTTGCCATTATAATACCGGCCACCCCCACGTCCACCTTTTAATAAATGGCGTTGACAGAAATGGCAAAGAAATTACACTCCCCAGGGATATCGTAAAAACGTTTATGCGTGAAACTGCCAGGGATATCTGCACCTCCCAGGCCGGTGTGCGCACACAGCGGGATTTGGACCGGGAAAAGGAACAGGCGCTACAGTCTTCACGGTGGACAAAGCTTGACAACCACATCCATGACCTGTGTAGCGGGCTTTACCGGATAATTCCATCAAACATCACTTTTGAAAAACAGCGCACCCTTGCCCGGCTCGAAACCTTGCGCGCCTTAAAGCTTTGTAAATACGAAAACGGCGGGTACACTTTCCGGAAAAATTGGGAAGACGACTTGCAGGCAAATTCAAAATATAACACATACCTTAAAGCACGGGAGCAACTGCAATATTCAGACCCGGCAGCCATGAAAATCTATTCCGGAGAAGAAGGGCTTATTACCGGAAAGGTTACCAAAATATTCCGTACCGACGACGATGCCAGCGACAACCATGCCGTAATACTCGAAGGCCTGGACGGCAAAGCGTATTTTGTACCCTTGCTAAAAAGGCCGGAGCTGTTGGCCAGGCCGCAGAACCGCTTGCCAAATGAATCATTGAAACGATCCTTTTTAAAAGAAGGGGAATTGGTATCAATAAAAGCCTATAAAACACAACGGGGAAGGCTGACGCCAATTTTCCTAAAGCAGGACATTAAAAACATACAAAAGGATATCCGGAAAAATAACCACACCGGTAAACTTGCATCGTCAGTAAGCTAGACTAAAACGGAGGCTTGGGATGAAAAACAATATACCTAACATCGTATACGACAAAACCCCAAAGCGCCCACTTGTTTAATACCATGGATCTAAATTCCGCATTGCGGACAATATTATCCAGTATTTCCCTAAACACCGAATATTTATTGATTTGTTTGGGGGGAGCGCTGCCATATTATTAAAAAAACACCGATCTGAAATCGAGGTATATAACGACCTTGACAGCGAAATAGTTAATTTATTAAAAGTAGCCAGGGACAGGGCGGATGAACTTGCACAAAAATTAAACCTTACCCCTTATGCACGGGATGAATTTAAAACGTCATTTATACCTTCCAGAGACCCCCTTGAACAGGCGCGCCGAACGATTGTCCGGTCGTTCCAGGGCTATGGCGGCGCACACACAGCAGCTACAACAACAAAAGGTTCAAAAACAACCCCTAATTCATTTAGGATTGTTTACAAACATGGCAACAGGCCTCAAGTTACCTGGCCGGATATCCCACAAAACCTCTTTGTAATAAATGAACGGCTTAAGGGAGTCGTTATTGAAAACCGAGATTTCAGGACTATCATTAAACGCTATAACTTTAGCGATGCCCTTATTTATGCAGACCCGCCCTACCTTCCCGAAACCAGGGATTACGGAGTTGATTACCGCCATGAAATGTCAGAACAGGATCATGTGGAACTTTCAGAATTATTGCATAACCATAAAGGCCCTGTTGTTATTTCAGGCTATCGATCCCGTTTATACGAAAAACTGTACAAAGGGTGGACATGCAAAGAATTTACTTCGCGCAATGTTAGCAATAAAAAAAGCATAGAAGTTATTTGGATTAAAGGCTTAAAAAACCAGCCAATCCAGGGGGAGTTATTTGATGGATAATACAAAAGTAGAAGAAAAGCTTGCTAAAGCAGCATCTTTACTTAAAGAAGCAGCTAAGCAGTTTGATCAGGTAGGCCTGGACCTTACCTTCGAAATTACAATTAAAGCTCATTTATTTTTAAAATTAATATTTTTATTAATCATAAAACGCTCTACCCGTGTAGCGTTTTAAAAGCAAATGCTGACCCGGTTCAGCATTTAAAAATCATTTATTAATTGACAGATGAAGATGTTATTTTTACTGCCCCCGAAGAATATTTACTTCAGTATAAAAAACAGCTTTCAGCATTTTTGGAATCTGGCAGTTCGAAATCAGCATTAATAGACATGGGGCCTTTGCCAAAAATTTACACAGCATTGGGCATCCCTGATAAAGAGTTAAAAACAAATGGAAGAACCATTTTAAAAGCCCTAGGCCTAAAAGGAAAACACCATCACAATGTCCCTCAAAAAACACTAGAAGATTTACTTTCTCTTGCCTATAATCCAGAGGCTGTATTTAAGTCTTTGCCAACGTCAAAAAACCCTAATTCATATGTTTTGGTTCTTGATGCCAAAAATGAAAACCAAAAGCAGATAATAGCTGTTTTATCCCCTTCTCGCTTTGAACAAGGATATACATTTATCCCTTCAGTTTACGAAAAAGATAATTTTTACAATCTTTTCAACAAAAGTTATTCAGAAAATAGGGTACTTTACATAAAAAATCAAGGTTCCGAATTATGGGGCCGGGCCCAATGCCCTCCTCTGCATAACTCAGAACCTTTACCAAACAATATACTCACAAAAACCGATATTGTCAAGCGGATTTTAAAACCAGCTTCGTATGAAGCTGATAAAAAAATATTGTCCAAGGAGAAAATTATGTCAGACGAAATTAATGCAGAGGTAATTGAAAACACCAAAGATCCCAAGGAACAAGCGTTCCTTAATGCGTTGCACCAACGAAATGTTGTTGCAGATGCCGTTAAAAACGGAACCCTGTCGTGCCTTCCCGGCGCGGATGGGCTTGCCGATACAAAACCAGCGGTAAACCTTGTTAACTGCACATTCTATCATGGGGCTACTCTTCTATATCTTAAAGAGGTACAGCAAAAAAAAGGTTACCCTACAGCAGAATGGGCTTCGATTGAACAAATACAAAAAGCGCGAGAAGAAAACCCAGCCATTGCCATCCGTCAAGGGCAGCATGGTGTTACCTTAAATATTAGTGAAAAAATCGAAGGAACATCAGATCAATTTGAAAACAAGACAATAAAATTGTTTAATGTCGCCCAGACAGTCAAGCCTAATGAATTAAAAGTCTGGGCGGAACAAAAGCAGCAGGAAAAACTTCAAGAAAAGCTTGAATATTTACGATCCCAATATGGCTCAAACTATGAATTACCTTCGGTAAAAGAGAAATCCCCTGGACCGGAAATTACCTGTTCGTCTACTGAGCCTAAAGAATACCTTGGGCAGTACCTTGCTGCTGTATCTATGGGCGGACAGTTTAAGGCAAGCCCGGAACAAGCAAAAGAATTTTCACAGAAAATGGAAGGGGAGCTTTATAAAGGCATTGGTAAAATTAGCGAAAAAACCGGACAGGAATTTACCGACCCTTTCAGCCTTTCAAAAATAGGTAACGCTGCAAGCGTTTACTGTAAAGATTACATGAAAAGTTTAAACATGGAAGCGCGCAAACAAAGCCAGGAACAGAAAAACGAACAGAAACACAGCCGTAGCAGATGAGCGACGAACGATTATCGGTCAGCTATGTCTTTCAAAATGAGAAGGACGCATCAATATTAAAATGTGCCGTCATCATGATAAATGAAGGGCGGCCGGACCTGGCAAAAAATGTCCTGGCTGTTTCTAATATCGATGCCGCCCGGCTCAGGCAAATGCAGGCTAGAAGTACTATTGTAGTGGAGACGAATTATGGAAACACAGCAAAAAGAACCGGCATCAGCTACTAAAAAAGAGCTGGATCTGGCAAAGCGCATGGGCTATGTCCAGGGCGTCTGCGAAAGTGTCGTCATTATCGACAAGGAATTCGAGATGGGTAAAAAGGTCATGAACCAGATGAAGGTTACCAAGGAAATGGCCAAAAAATACGCCAACCCTAAAACGTTTGAAGCCATGGAAGACGGTATCTTTTCCCAAAAGAACGAACAGAAGCTTGAACATAAGCATACAAGAGGGAGGTAAATTTTGAATATAAAAAACAAACAGAGATTTATATTACTTTTACTTTCCCTTAATGTTTTTTGTACATTTTTTATTATATTTTCATTGAATTTAAAAGGCATTAGAATTTTTACATTCATTGCTATTATTTTTAATTTCTTGAGTATAATAATAAATATAAGCAGCTATTATAACCTTAAAAAAATCCCATCATGAGTGCCGATAAAAACGAATTCCTCCGCGGTAAGCCGACTGACGCCAGCGGCGAACAGCTTTTAAGCTTTGTTTTTAAGGCTATCACCCTTGGCATCATTTTTATTGGCCTCCATTTGGGTGTGCAGAAATTTGCAAAGCTTGTCGCCTACGACCCTGTGTGGTGCGGGGAGCCATCCTTTTCGCTTAAGCTCTTTGGCTCCGATGTCCCTGTCTATCCGTTTTACCGTTTGTTTTACTGGCCACTGCTTTATTTTAAGCGCACTGCCATACACCCCCAACTGTGGTCCGCCTGGAAAACAGCCCTGTATACCTCAGCCGCTGCCATTGTCTTCTACTTCTTCCTTGAATTTGTTCTTATCAGAAACCGCAAACAAAATATTTTCGGTACTGCACGGTGGGCAAAAAAGAAAGATTTACAGGATGCAGGGCTGTTAAACCTCGATGGCGGGGTAATACTTGGCCAGCTTGCCGACGCACAGCTAAGGTGTGCGTATGACGCTTCCAAAAACAGCGTTGTCATGTCTTTAAAAAAGCCGTCCCAGAAAATGATACAGGCTGGTATTTATAATACGCTGTTATCTGCACCAACCCGCAGCGGTAAAGGAGTTTCAAGTGGCATACCTACCTTATTATCTTACCCGGGATCTGTCATTGTACTTGATTTCAAAGGCGAAAACTTCAACATTACATCAGGTTTTCGGAAAAGATTCGGCAAGGTTTACCGATGGGAGCCTACCGGAAATAAAGGACATTTTTTTAACCCCCTTGAGGAAATCAGGGGAGGAGAATATGCATATTCCGATGCAAACCTTATCGCCGATATCCTTACAACACCGGCTTCCGGAGGGGGGAATGCCACAAGCGAACATTTTCAAGTTGGGGCAAAAGCTTTTTTAACTGCTGTAATTCTGCATGTGCTGTGCTGCCCTGATTGGCATAATAAGAGCCTACCGGGGTGCGCCGATTTTTTAAAACAAGTTGATCCAATCGACCCGGAAAATAAAAAATATATCTATGACCTCATGATCGAAGGTGAACACGGGGATCCTATGATCCATCAGGCGGTCGTAAACGGCGCAATAGCCCAGCGCAACCGTCCCGAAGATGAGGGCGGTTCTATGCTTTCTACCATTAATAATGCGCTTGCGGTTTTTGAAGATTTTCAAATCCGGAGAAACTGCAGCAGCAGCGAATTTTATATCGATGAATTTATTGAAACCAAAAAACCTATATCTTTGTATTTAACCATTCAATATGCTGACGTTGCCCGAATTGCGCCGCTTATCAGGATGTTTGTTATCCTTTTTTCCCGCAAATTTACCGGCGGTGAAACCCAGGCCACTAACCGAAAGTTTGAAGTTCCCCTGCTCTTTATCCTTGACGAGTTTGATAAGCTGGGCAAGATGGACGAGCTGGAAATGAATATGGGTATCCATAACGGTTTTGGCATCCATTACTTTTTGATATTCCAATCCTTAAACCAGCTTAATAAAATCTACGGCAAAGACCATGCGTTCCTTGCGCACTGCCGGAACAGTATTTTTTATGCGCCCGGCGCCGGGGAGCTTGAAAGTGCGGAGCTGATCAGTAAAATCTGCGGGAGGGAATCTATCAGCAAGGCTAGCATCAGCTATTCGGGGAACCGCGGGGCACTGGGTTATAACAACTCGAACCTTAGCTCCCAGGACCAGGAGCGTAACCTTATCAATGCGGACGAAATTATCAAGCTGCCGCTTGACCGCTTTATCCTTATTTGCCAGGGGGTACCACCCTATATCGGGAAGAAAAATGTGTACTACCAGGACCCGGTATTTAAAAAACGCTACAAGATTGAAGTAGACGAAAACGGCGATCCCGTCCCTGCCTTTACCAACCGGGAGGAGGCACTGAAACTTGCGTTGACGACCATCAAAAAAATTGAAAAGCGCCGGTGGTATAACACTGTTATTTCTGCTTCTTCCCGGGAAGTTGTCATGGGTAACGATGAAGTTGCTTCCATGTGGGACAAGCTGAACGGGATTATCGACAATGATGTTCCTGTAGATGACAGCACTGCCCCACCTGCTGCCCAGCCGGATATCGAAAGTACAGCAGAAAACTTTTTATAAAAGGGGTTATGTATGGATAGCGAGAACACTGAAAGGAAAGAGGCGGCAATTAAAAATTGCTTAATAACTTTACAAAAATTGAACATTGACTTTATCGGCCTCTATAATTGTGGCTTAAATTACAATGATACCATACTGGTCAGGAGCTCCCAGTCTTATTTAAACCGTATCACAACCAACATTAAAAAAATATCGTCAGCGAAAAAATTTTCCGAATCCGAACTTTTCAAGCAGCAGGAAACAACAGAAAAACGTGTACGGGGCAGTTTAAAACTATAGCCATTGAGGGCAAAACAACAAAAGCATAGCACCGCAAAACGGCTTGACGGCAAACGGAAAACCCTTGCCTTCCCCCGGCAGCTGGAAGAAGACCTGCGCCTCTTCTGCAGGGAACGGCGCATCGAAAGCGAAAGCGAGCTGATACGCCAGGCAATTGCCAAATACCTTGATTCCGACTATGAAGACAATTCCCTCAAGCTGACCGGACTTAAAGACATCCAGCAAAAAATTGTTGAGGTTCGCGATATGGTTTCTGTTCTATTCAGTTACCTTGAATTAATGCATTTAAGCATCTTGTCATACCATCCTGAAATAGCTTCCGAACTAAAAGACCCGGCATTGGCAAGTGCATCGTTGAGGCATAATAAATTTATTGACGCTTTCCGTAATCGGCTTAAAAATGACCCGCCGTTTTTTGAAAAACTGCTTCATGATTATGTTACCGGATCGTTAGATGGGTAGGTTAGAAGACGAACAGGAATACCACGAACGGCGCATGAATAACCTCATGAGGGATTTGTCGCCGCTTATCCCCTACTTTGAAACGAAGTCAGTAACCAATGTATATGTCTATGGATCGGGGTTTGTACAAATCGACGATTTTGATAAGGGCATGTATGAGCCAGGGCTTAACCTTTCCGTTAGCCAGCGGATGCTTATTATCAACAGCCTTGCGTCTGTTTCCGAGACACCGATTAATGAATGGGAACGCCCTACCCTTGAAAGCATCATCCCAAAATACAACATCAGGACAACGGCCATTGTCCCGCCATGGACACAGACGCCTGAAATTACTTTCCGCAGGCCGGCAGATAAAGTGTACACCCTCGAAGAATATGTAGAATCCGGCCGCATGACACAGGAACAATATGCCCTTCTTGTTTCACACCTTGAAAAACGCAGCAACATCGTCGTGTCAGGATCCACCGGGAGCGGCAAAACAACGTTTACCAACGCACTGCTGCATAAAATGGCCGAACTAACGCCGGAAGAACGGTTTTATATCGTTGAGGACACACCAGAGTTGCAGTGTACTGCAAAATATAAAACACAATTGTATATCAGGAAAGAACAGGCCGTTACGGCAATCCAAACCGCTTTACGGTGGACGCCCAAGCGTATTATATTCGGCGAGCTCCGTTCCGGTGAAGTGTCAGTGGAATTATTGGAAGCATGGAACACCGGACACCCAGGGAACGTTACCACCATCCACGCCGACTCTGCATTTAGTACAATATCGCGTATCGAAGGGCTGTTACGTCAAAAAATTGCTGGGAAATTACCGGATCTTTCCTGGACTATCCAGCTTATTGTCCATTTAAGCTCACGCCCTAATTTCGGGCCATACATCGATGAAATAAAAACACTTAAAGAACTACAGGGAGGAATGCCTATGAACTAAACTTGTACAGAGTAAAGCCAAAAGCCATTTTAAAAATCGGCACAATTAATGGGTTAATTTATACACACGAGGTCTATATGAATCAGACACACAAAAAACTATCTCTCTTTTTTTTATTGCTCTTCTTTTCAATCCAGCTCTTCGCACAAGGCCTAATGCCTCGCGGCATGCAGAGTCTTGCCGACAGTGTCTTGGAGGTTTTTACCGGCAGGTTTGTGCAAATTATTTTTGCCATCTTCTTCTGCGGCGCTGCTGTAGCGTACGGCTTTAATAAGGACAATGAAAAAGTCAAACGCAGTTGTATTGCCGTCGGCATTGCATGTGCAATGATCGCCAGCGCTTCGGCAATTGTTGGTGCCATCTGGTCTGCAAGCGGAGGAGGTTAATCCATGGTTGATATGCGTCCTTATTCCCAAAAGGTTCACAGGTCGCTGCTTAACAGGGAACTCATGGCAGGCATACCACAGGTCGGCCTTCTTGGTCTTATCGTAATGTCCGTGCTTTTCCTGTATATCCTTCGGATGTATTTTATGGCCGTCCCTGTTATTATGCTCTATTTTATTATGAGGTTTCTTACATCGAATGACCCCTGGATGGTTGACATTGTGCTTGGTAGTATCCAGCAAAAAGATGTATACCTCCCATGAGTAAATCAGGCCCGTTCTTGTCTACCCTCTTTCCATGGAATTTCATAACGAAATTCCATGAGGGGGTTGTGTTCCAAAAAGACGGCATACTGCAGCGCAGTTTCGCCTACCGCGCCCCAGATCTTGACTCCTCCGGGGATATCGAAATTAATGCCCTCTGCATCCGGGTAAATGATTTTGCCAAGCGCCTGGGCGCCGGGTGGGCGTTCTTTGTTGAAGCGCAGCGCTTCCATACACATGAATACCCGACCGTGAAGCCGGGCCGCCCTAGTGGTTTCAGCTCGCTTGCCGGGTATCTCATTGACCGGGAACGCGAAGCCGCTTTCTCCGCAGCAGGCAGGCATTTTGATTCTTCGTATTACCTTACTTTTGCATGGAAGCCTCCTGTTGAAAGTATAAAAAAACTTACGTCAATGTTTATCCAAAGTGCCAATGATGCTGAAAGCGGAAAAAACATCAAAGAAAATGTTGAGTATTTTGTCAACGAAACAAACGCCATTATAGGGCTGCTTTCTTCCAGCATGCTTATTGAACCCTTAAACAACGAGGAGACTGCCGCATACCTTCATTCAACGGTATCCATGTACCGTCACTATATTCGTTTTCCGCATGCCTGGATATTCCTTGACAAAATTTTCCCTGACATGACGCTGGTCAATTCCATGCCAATGAAATTAGGGGACTACTACATCCCTATTATCGGGGTTAACGACTTCCCTGACGAAACGTACCCTGACATTCTGGAATCGTTAAACAGGGCACGTATGGAATACCGGTGGTCCACCAGGTATATTTGCCTTGACAAGGAGGAAGGGAAAAAAGAGGCGCAGAAAAAAGAGAAAGCCCACCGGGGAAGCCGTAAAACATTTTTACAGACGTTTGCAGAAGCAACTAGCAAAGACGGATCGGGTGGCAGCGCAACGTTCAACCATGGAGCTTCCGTTAAGGAAGCCGACTCTATCCAGGCCGGCGTCGAAATCGAGACCGACATTGCTTCACTTGGTTACCAGACTTCCTGCGTTATGGTATGGGACAAAGACCCTGTCAAGGCAAAGAAGAAAGCTGAAACGGTGCGGAACATTATCCAAAGCGCCGGATTTACCTGCAAAGAGGAGCGCCATGGCGCACAGGAGGCATGGAGGAGCATGATGCCCGGTCAGGTGTACGCTAATTACCGGGCGCTCCCCGTCATGTCGTATAACCTGTCGCACTTTATCCCACTTTCTTCGGTATGGGCAGGGCAGCGCATCAACATCCATGCCGGACGAATCTCCGGTGTTTCTCTGCCTCATGTGACCTGCTCTACTTCAGAAGGTACGCCGTTTTTCCTTAATTTAAATCCGGAGGACGTCGGACATACTGCAATATGGGGGCCGACAGGTGCCGGCAAGTCAACCCTGCTCAATCTCCTGGAAGCGCAGTTTTTTAAATACCCTTCTTCTCAGGTTATTGTTTTTGATAAAGGCAAATCATGCCGGCAGATATGCCTTGCTTCCGGCGGACTTTTTTACGAACCGGCCGCGGAAAGTTTTGCCGGGGTATCCTTTCAGCCGCTGCGCGAGCTTGAAACAGAACGGGATATTATCGACGCAATGGATTTTATAGAATCACTTTGCACGGTTAACGGTTACACGGTGTCGCCGCCCATGCGTACAGCCATTAAAAAAGCAGTCGATTCGCTCCATGACATTCCAAAAGACGACCGTACCATTACAAGTTTTGTTCAGTATGTTAATTATAAGGACCCGGATACCGGACAGCCACTTTTTAACGAACTGCTCAGTGATTACATTTGGGCAGGAGGCAAATACGGGAAAATCTTTGACGCCAGCACGCCAGGCCTTTCCCTGGGCACGCGATTCCTTGCTATAGAAATGGAGGATTTAATGAATCGCGGCGAAGGCTGTATTGTCCCTGCTCTTGTATACCTCTTTAACTATGTTGAAAAAAAATTCGATGGACGTCTGTCCCTGCTTGTGCTTGACGAGGCATGGCTTTTCCTTAAAAACGAAATCTTTGCACAAAAAATTGCAGAGTGGCTTAAGGTTCTTCGGAAGAAAAACGTCTTTGTCGTGTTCGCAACACAAGATGTTGCTGACGTTGAAAAATCACCGCTTAAGACAACTATAATACAGCAGTGCCTTACTAAAATTTATCTGGCCGACCCTTCGGCGCCTACAGCAGGCATGATTGACGTATACCGCGCCTTCGGCCTGACCGACACAGAGATCCGCCTGATTGCGACAGCCCAGATGAAGCGGGATTATTTTTATACCAGCCCTATCGGACGCCGTATGTTCCAGCTTGATTTAGGGAATCTTGCCCTTGCCTTTGTCGGCACGCCTGACCATGCCATGCTTGACAAACTTGTCGCCGAAAAAGGCTTTGGGGTGCCACTGTGCAGGGAAATCTTGAAACACAAGGGCATTGATTATGGCCAGTATATGGGCCCCGACACACCCAGGGAAATGCAAGTTAAGCCTCGGGCGCCGGTACATGCCTTGCCCCCTGTCCCGCCTGTTGCGCCTCCCAAACAGCAGAGCCCGGTTTTTGCTTCTGTTAGAACTCCCTCCGAAATCCTGGACGCTGCGGCCGCCATTCAGGGGAGAGCCCATGCCGGGCAGGGCCGGGCAGTTGAAAACATAGCCCGCCGGTACGGCATCAGCTCGACTACGCTGTACCAGGCCAGGCGACTGCTTAAATATGGCAGCAAGGAGCTTATTGACCGGGTACGCGGCGGCGAGATAACCATCAAAAAAGCCTGCAAAAGCCTTAAGGCAGAAGATGCCGTTTAACAAAATAGAGCTTTACAATTTTTTGCTATATAAAGTATACTTATACTGGAGTAAAGCCAAACGATGATAATGGGTTATATTCTCGCTATGATAATGCCAATAAATGGCACCAATTCTTTTCGGAATAAATTTATCACTGAAAAAAATACCCATCCCTTTACTGTTACTGCCATTGGTAAAAAAATTTTATTCATGTACTGTAAATAATAATAATTTGGAAATTGCATAGGTGGAGGCATGGAACTTGAATTTATCTTTCGTACTTCAGCCTTTAAGCATGATCTTAAAGAAGCAGATATTCGCCACGCCTTTGAAACATGCCGTTATATGGGTCAATACGGCAACCGTGAAAACGTATTTTTGCTTTTAGGATTTGATATGAAAATAAACCCGTTTGAAATATTATTTAATGAAATTGAAGGTAACACAGTGAACGTTTTTCATGCCATGCCTTGCCGCAACCTTTTTTTACGGTTATTTGATGAGGGAGAAACATTATGACAGATATCGAAAAAAGAACTGGAATAACTGATTCCGAGTGTGAATACTTAGACGAATATTATACCAAAAACACATTTGAACCAGGGCCCAATCTATTAAAGCAAGGGGTGAAGCCTGGTTTCGCAAATAACACCTTGCTGCTTAATGAACTGGATCAGGAAGTTGCAGAATATTTGCGCACACAGGCAAAAGCGTTTCACAAAAGCCTAACAGAAGTGATTAACGATCTTGTCCGTGAAAAAATTGCTGTAGGTGCATAGGAGTGTAAAGCCATAATGGACACAGAACGTTTTAAAAATGCAGTATTGGCAATCCTTAAAGCAAGGCCAGGGATGGGGAGCCTGCAGCTTCGCAAAGCTTTAATAATTGCAGATGCACTATATAATACCCTTCATGGGGAAAGCATAACGGGTGCAAAATATATTAAGCATAAGTTCGGCCCTGTCCCTGATGATGAAGCTTTTATGCTGTTAAAACAAATGGAATTCCCCCTGAAACTTGTGGAAGTTATTGAAGAACCTGTAATCCATTTAACACAAAATTCTTATTATATTTCGGCAGAACCGGATTATGGTGTTTTTAACCGCAGCCAGATAGACATATTAAATTATGCCGCAAGGACAGCATGGAAATATCCAGCGACAAAACTTTCTGACATGACCCATGATGAAGTTTACAATAATACACCCATGGGTGAAGTAATACCCCTGGAAATGATTTGTAAAATGACAATTACCGGTTATGACACCGACCCCTTTACGGTAGATGAAAAAATAGAGGTAAGGAAAATTTTAGAATCCGATGAAGCCAGTATGTACGAATTCGTATAATAAAATGAAGGAACAAATAATTTCCTGTTACCCCTCTTTTAAAAAATATTATGAAGAAGTAGAACGTATAATTCAGGATAACCCAATGGCTTCAAGCGAAGAATTAATTTTGTATAATGAAAAACATTGCCATGTACGCAAGCGCTATGTAAAGACAACATTTTTCAGTGGCTTGCTCCCCGATACATATAAATATCTTACTGTAACTTATGCTATAACAAAAGAAGAACAAATTGTCTTTTTGTTTGCAACATTGCATGATTATATTGATTAATGGAGTAAAGCCATAATGGAACATCTTTCCATTGAAAAATACATTACAGGTCAATATGCGCTTAATATCCACCATGCTGATATAGAAGATGAGCCGACAGGGGACTGGCACGGTTTTATTTGGGATAATATTAAGGAATTGCCGCATAAAGATGTAACATATGCCGGAAAGGGCTGTTTTATTGACACCTTTAACATTTGGGGCAACTTTGGAATTTATGATGACACAAAACATTTAATGGAAAACTTCATTTTAAAAGAAGACACTTATGTGGCTGATTATTATAGGGCTATCCTTGACATGATATACAGCAGTTTAAAAAAATATGGAAAAATCTATCACCTTAATTGCATTACACATGACCATCTGGACAATGAGCATCAAGTTATGCTGGTAATAAACAAATTACAATTGTTGGAAAAACATTTAAACAGCAAAGAAAATGATGAATTAAAAAGATGGGTAGACAATGAATTAAATTATGAAAACAATAGGGCTGGTATTTATGCTTAACATTGATTATATCGTTGAAAATATTAGTTTCACAATGGCCATGGAAGACATGCCCCTCACAGAAGATGAAAAAGAAGAATTAGTTGAATGTTTTAAGGGTAATATTAATGTAACAGAACTTCTTGAAAAAACTATAAAAAAGTATAAAAGAGATGCTGAATAATGAATAATTATGATTACCGCGGCACAGAAGATTATTACTACCCTGGTACAAAAATTTTAATCAACAAATTAAACATTAAAAACGATGAACAGCTTTCAGTTACTGAACGAAAAATCACAAGGATCAAATTATACAACCTTTATACTTTACCTATTCCAAAATCATTTGATTTTTCTTTATATTGCAATATTCATAAAAATATATTTGAAGACATTTATTCATGGGCGGGAAAAACACGAAGGGGTGAGTTTTTTTCAAAAGGGGTTTCTATTTTCTGCCGAGGTTCATTAATACAATCAAATGCAAATAAAATATTTGGTAAACTGGAAAAAGAAAAATATCTTTATGGTTTAAATAAAGAAGATTTTATTTCAAAAACCGCTTATTTTATGGGGGAATTAAATGCATTACATCCATTCCGTGAAGGAAATGGAAGAACTTTAAGGGAATATTTTAGACAATTATCATTTAATGCTGGGTATATATTAGATTTTAGCAAAACTGATAAAAATAAATTATTAATTGCTGATATTAATGCTTTAAATGGGAAATATGACAGCTTGGAAAAAATATTAAATAAAGCTGTAAATACGAATACTTTACAAATTAATGAAAATAAAATAATCAAAACACAGAATAAAAAAGGAAGAAGTTTATAAAATGAAATTCAAAAACACGCAATTATTTCAACGCTCCCCTTACAAAGCCTATGCCTTGCCATATATAAAACTTTTTACAGGAGTAAAGCTATGAAAAAAGCTATTGTTGTTTTGTTGTTTGTATCGCTATTAATTTTTGGGTGCGGTAAATCAGGAGCTGGCTCAGCTGAAGGATCCCCTGACGGATCCCCTTCAATGTCGCAGGAACAAAAAGCCATTGCAGCGCTTGAAAACTTTTACCGGTGCTGGGGAAAAGGCGACTATAAAAATATGCCGAAATACGCCACTGAGTATGTGACAGGTGTAGATTGTGAAGAAATAATAGCTTTTACTAATCATTTTGTATCTTCAGAAATGAAAGATGTATTTAAAAACTATAAAATTGATGTCGACGAGATTGAATTTATTGACGGCTGTTATTATATTACTGTTAATTTTCCCAATGACGAATGGGATTGTGCTGAAATAATCCAGGAAGGAAATGCCTGGAAAATTAACGACTTAAACGTTAATATAAATGCTATAAAAAGAAACAGGCAATAATACAACTATGTTCCTTTTTAAATTAGCCGCCCTTTCGGGGCGGTTTTTTTATATTAATAGAACAACATTTTTAGGGGGATGGTATGAAAAAAATTGCACATTGTATTGTTTTTATTTTTTTGTTAACTTGTGGTGTAAAATCGCATGCACAACTGGCTGTTGTTGATGGCGCCCTTAATTCATTAATGACTGCTATGGGAATTGACCAATATATTTACTATGCAAAATCCCTGGTCGAAATGGTGAATAGCGCAAGGAACACATACGACCAGTTGCAGCATATGATCGAAGCCCAAAAACGTGCCCTTAATAACCTTAAGGGCATCGCCGATGTAAAGAGCTTTGATGATTTTATGAATTGGCAGAACCGGCAATTATATATGGAACGGGAGGTTGAGGACAGGTACAACAACCTTGGTTTAAAAATTGGCAATGAAACCTATTACACCAGCGACATCGACCGTATCCCGGACGCTTTACGCAGTAATTATGGCGCAGAATACTGGGAAAATGAGTTTACCGAAGAACAACGAGAAGAAATGTGGGCAAGCCTTGGCCTTTCCCCGGGCAATTATATGTATGTAAAAAAATGGCAGCAGCGCGAGGAAGATTTTGTAAAAAAAATTCAGGCCCAGGGCGGCCTATGGATGGAGGATAATCAGAAAGCCGCAGAACAATACAATCGCATGATCCGTAAATATTCTGAAGAAAATGAAAACCTTGACGCTAACGAAATCTTAAAAAATATCAACATCACACTGATACAGCAGGAAATGGTCATGCGTGAAATGGCACGTCAAATATCGGAAAAATTTGAATATGACACCGCAATGAACCAGCTTGGCGCAACACCGCCAAATCCGTCCCGGCTTTCCGGCATGTACGACGAAAGTTTTTTCGGCAGGATTTCTGAAGGTACTTCAAGGGTCGTTGAAGAAAGATAACAGGGGTTTTTATGAACGGTATAAACGAGGGGTTTTATTTTGTCTGCGATAAAATTATCGAACTGCAGGCATACTTTCTTAAAGAGGCCTGGGTCATCGGGCGCGTTGTTATGCTCATAGCACTTCTATCTATGGCGTTAAACTATGGCTTAACAGGTACAGGGCTTAAAGAAAGCATTATAAAGCTATTAAAAGCGTTTATCTTTTTCGCTATTATCATGGGCGCTTATCCTACCATTATTGGCTGGATCACTGAATACACATTTCAGTTAGCAGAAGGATCTACCTATAACAGCATGTCCAGGGAACTTAATCTTACAAGAAATATTGTAGATCAGGAAGCGCAGGAAACGTTGGATAAAGAAGCGAGTAAAAAAACATATAGCCGCACCGTGCTGCCTAAATCCGAACGTTATTGGGGCCCTACTATCCAAAAAAGGGTATATCGTAGCCCGTCAGGTAAAGAATTCTCCTATTCCACGGTTGCCCCTGCCGCTATGTTGCAGGCCATGCTCCTTGTTGCCGGGGAGTGTATGCGTGGCGAGGAAAATGTAACACTTGGTTTTGGTGATTTTGCTGGAAGACTCGGCATGTTTTTCAAAGGCCTGGTGTGTGCCATTTTTATCATTGTCTGCGGCGGGTTTGCGCTGCTGGAATATTTAATCGCGTTCCTTGAGTTTATCTTTGTAAGCTCCGTCGGCATTATCTGCTTCCCCCTGTCCATGTGGGACGGCAGTAAATTTATGGCGGAAAAGTTTATCAGTGCAATTATCGGGTTTTTTATCAAGCTGCTATTTTGTACTGTTTGTGTTTTCCTTGCCCTCTACGGGTTTCTGTCGTTGGCAAAATTAATGTCAAGGCAGCCGTTTATGGGGCTTTCCGACCAGATTATCATGATCATCATTACCTGCCTTTTGTTTTTCTATCTTTGCAAATCGGCTCCCCAACTGGCACAGAGCCTGATGACCGGCGCTCCCTCCCTGAATGCAGCGGGCGCTATTGGTACGGCCGTCATGGCGGCGGGTGCGTTCGCAGGTGTCGCAGGCATGGGGGCAAGGGCTGCAATTGGCGGTACTGCCGCAGTTTCTTCAGGTGTTGGCGCAGCAGCTCAAGGAGCTGCATCAGGACACGGAGTAATAGGAAAAGTTGCAGGTGCTGTAGGCGGTTTTAGCAAAAGTATGGTTACCAGCGGCGGCGAGGCAGTGCGTTCAATGGGCGCAGACCTTACCCGTTCACTCGTTGCACATTCCCCTGGCGGAAAAGACTTGCTTGACAGGCCTGAAGCGCATCAGAATAGCGCTACTGCTCGTTTCTTTAAACCAGACGATAAAGGCAACCAAAAATCAATAAAAGATTTTGCCAAGGAAGAATTTGAATCTGGAAAAAAAACATAATCATTAATTAAGCCAATGCCCCATCAGCATAAATCGATTACCTATCAGCCGGCAGATATCCCTAACCCGTTCCTTGATAAAAATGGGGATCGTGCCTATGGTGAAATCCTCCTTGATAAAACGAAAGAGGCAAAGGCGTGGCGTCTTACCGGCATTGCCCATGTTGCGCTTTTTGTTGTCAGCATTATTATCCTTGTGGTTGCGCTTTCTATGCAAAAAACAGTTCCCGTGCTTATTAACGTGATGCCCTCAGGGGAAGCAGTTAACCTTGGTGAGGTCCGTCAGTCCGGGTCCTTCCAGGTTCCCGAAGCTGCTATTTTTTACCAGATAAGAAAATTTATTTCCAACTTCCGTTCGGTATCCATCGATGGGGAAGTTTTATTCAACAATATCAACGAATGTTACGCCATGGTTACTACTACCTATAACCCGGTCATGACACGCATACTCAGGGACCCGAACACAAACCCGTTCGAGCTGGTCGGACGGGTCCGCCGTACCGTTGAAATCGAGTCCACTTTAAAAATTACCGGCAACTCGTATCAGGTTGACTGGCTCGAGACAAACATCGAAACAGGGGGAAATCCACGCAGCAGGAAAATGCGGGCACTGGTTACTATAAAACTTATTACCCCTGACAATTCGTTTATCAGGGCAAACCCCCTGGGAATATTTATCGAAAACTGCGAATGGACGGAATTATGAAACATTGTTTTTGTTTGCTTTTATTGTTTGTTTTATTTTCTTGTAAAACAATCGACGTTGAAAAAAACGTTTCCACTTCCAGGGGGCAAAAAGATTCCCCGGCACTTGTCATCCCCATTGATACAGATCCGATCATTGTCGAAAAACCGGTATATGTCCCGTCAAGCAGCACACCAGCGCCGGCTGCCCAGGGACGGAATGCGGTTGCTGCATCAAACCGGGATGGCATACTGCAGCCTTCCGAGTATGAAAAAGCCGTCATGGTCTATGACTACCATAAAGATTTTGTCTACCAAATTTACTGTCAGCCGCTGCGCGTTACTGACATTACCCTGCAGCCAGGAGAGCAAATTGTCGACCTCCCCTTTATTTCTGACTCTGAACGCTGGATGGTCGGCGCAGGGTTCCATTATGAATCAAACATTACCATTCAGCATGTTTATATTAAGCCGACCGCTGCAAACCTCCGTGCCACGCTGATTATTAATACCAATACCCGTGTCTACCGCCTTATCCTTATGAGCTATTCGGATATCCATATGCCGGCAGTCCGTTTCCGCTACTGGGAAAACTCCCTCCCCCAGTCCTATGCACCAACTACCGGGCCAGGATTGCTTGTTACTTTTGGCGATGATGAAACAACTATCTATGCCGACCCGCGTTACTTATCTTTTAATTACCGGATTAGATATGGGCTGTTATCTAAAAAACCGCGCTGGCTTCCTGCCCTTGTGTACGATGATGGAAAAAAAACCTATATCATATTCCCGGACACGGTACTGCAAAACGAGATGCCTGCCGTCTTTGAAGACCGGGCCGATATCATCAATTACCGTGTTAGCCGCAATATTATGGTTATTGATAAACTTGTTGAAAAAATTTCTGTCAAGCTTGGCAAACAAACGGTTATCATCGAAAAAAAAAGAGGCCGATCATGAGCGATTTTCCCGGACAAACTGACATAAACGAAGATGCAGTACTTGAAGAAGAACAGTACGAAGGTACACCGGATGAGCTTACCAGCTTTAAGCCCGTTCCGGGCGTTTCTTTTTTTAACCGTAAAAAAGTAATGATCATGCTGTCTGCAGCGTTGTCAGTCATTGTCCTGTTCGGCGTTATCTTTAGCGGCAGTAAAAGCCGTTCACGGCGCCAGAGCGAAAGCGATTACTCTTATGCAGCGAGTGCGCCGGAAGATTTTTTAAAAAACGAGCGGGACCGCTCCCTGCGCCGTCCGTTGTCTATCCCGGACGACATAGATTTTGAAGACGGGGTATTACCTGATGAGGAAGAAGCAGTTTTACCGGATGTGGTACCGGTCGATCTCCGTGATGAACAGGCGCCACCGGTGCAGCAGGAAGCAGCCGTTTACGGTATGCCACCGCCACAGTTTGTGGCTAATTTCTCGCCCCTTGTTCCTCAGGTCGCAGGCTCCTTGTTAAGTGGTGGCGCCGCTACCACCCCGCCATCACAACAGTCGCAGGCGGTTGACCCTTATGCGGATCTGCGTTCAAGCCTCCCGCCCTCCGGCACACAAGACCCCTATGCATTGCAAAACAATCAGGCTAATAAAACAAACTTTTACAACTCCGTTTCCGGCGGAGCCCTTTCAGGCAGTTTCCTCCCGTCGGACATCCTGTGGATCGGTACCATGATCCCAGCTGTCCTTGAAACTGCCATCAACACCGATTTGCCCGGCAACGTGATCGCCCGTGTTACCCAGAACGTTTACGACTCCCATACCGGGAAAAAACTGCTTATCCCCCAGGGGACCATTTTAATTGCACAGTACAACAGCTCCATCTCCTACGCCCAAAGCCGGGTGCAGATTGTATGGGACCTCCTTATCCGCCCGGACGGTTACGAAATTAAGCTCGAAGGTATGAACGGTGTAGACCCGAAAGGCATGGCTGGGCTTAAAGCGACGTATAACGAAAACTGGTTCGAGTATGTCAAGGCTGCAGGGATCATTACCATGTTTTCTGTTGCCAACGCTAAGATGGCTGAAGAGGCTGCCAAATATGGATCGTCAGATACCGCCGCCGCTGTTATAACGCAAAACTCCCAGTTCGTTGGCCAGGTTGGAGGAAACATTATTGGCCGCGCCATGAACATCCAGCCTACCTTGACGGTAGAGAGCGGCGAAAAAATTAATATTATGCTTAATAAAAATATATACCTCCCGCCTATGCAAAATATCCCGGTTACCCAAAAATATATCTTACCGTGAGGTGATCCATGAACCAGTTTGTAAAAAAAGTGTTTGTAATTATTTCGGTGTGCTTCAATGTACTGTTTCTACTTTTTACCATTTTTGCCTTAACCCGGAAAACGGCAACGGTTGCGTTTTACAACATGGAAACAAAAATAGCAGCGTACACGACAGGAGCGTGCGTTGTCAGCATCCCATCCCGCGGGGCCGACCTTGTGCTGGGTACTCCTGAGTTTTCCTTGCAGCAAGGGGACGAAGCGGCGCTGCAGTTCTCCCTGTTCCTCGACCGTCGCCAGATGAACCTTGCCCTGGAACCGTTGTATGACCACGCTGTTGTTTCCGTAGAGCATACCGGTTACGGCCTTTTAATTAAGGCCCGTAGCCAGGGCGAGACTGTCTTGCAAACCATGACCGGTAATGGCATCCGCGACATTGCCATTATTAAGGTTATCCCGGCATCAATTGAATAAATACAAAAAATATTTTGTATTTGCCTCTATATTATTCTTGCAGACCCAATCCGTATATACCCTTGATTTATGGCAATACCCGGAAATGGCAGACAAGCATTCGCTGTTTGCAGGCGCATTTCCGGTTAAATTTACAATGTCCGATTATTTTGATATCGGCCACCCGGAATTTTTCTTTGACTATGTACTCCCTATCGGCTTCCCTTTTTCTGTCGGCCTATTCGTTAACCCCCTTGGATCCGGTGCCCATAGCTATGGTATCCGTATTGGCTACCATATTAACTTTAATGACGACAAGCTTGATCTGTACCTTGCCTATACAACCTGCCTTATTTTTGAAGGCGAAAATATTTGGCTTGAATATGGAGGACGCATTGGTATCCGTCGCATGTTCGGAAGTTATTTTTGCATCAATATCGAAACTGGTTTTAAACTGCAGTTTGTCTATATTGGTGTCGCAATAAAACTTAATTAATCTTTGTATGGAGGCTTTATATGAAAAGTGCATTCATATTATTCACTGTTTTTTTAATACTTGTATCATGTGATTTGTTGTTACTGTCAGGCGCTCATACGCCTTCTTCTTCACCGTCTACAACAGTTCCCGATATCCCTGATACACCCGATGTTACCCCTTCCGCCATTGAAGAAGACATTATTTCTTTTACCGGGGAACGGTACGAAAAGTACTACTGGACACTTGACCCGGTATATTACGATAAAATTGTTACAATTTCAGGCTCAACAACATTTAATGCTTATGGTTCCAACCAATGTACCAATACTCTAACTATCAATAACTTCCGCCTTGAATATTTTTATATACCCGGAAGTTATGAAATACAGAGTAATGGGCATATTGGTATATATGGCCGCATAATATCTGTACCAAATGATTATTATAATTTTCCATTTACTTCAACAACTACTGTAACTATTAGCGATTTGTCTTCATTAAATTATTCAGGAATCAACGATGAATATAAAATAATTAAACCTTTTTCCAACGATTCACTTTCGCTCCCGAAAACAGCTCCTTATTCCAACCTATATTCCACTACCAGGGGAAAATCCTACCGCTATTACATATCGTCCGATCAGTTCTTTGCAATTTACACCGCTGGCCCTTCAAGACCTGCTTTATTAATCAGTAATCCAGGCAGCATTAACGGTTATTACCCCAGGGATATTACCCTGTCTGCATCCTCAACCGACCCGTGTATTTTAAAAAGCCGGGATTTTTTCCAGTACTATACTATTAAAATTGTTTTTGATCCTGAGCTTATTATTTATGACCGTTATTTAAGTCCTGGCGTCCAGCCTATCATCTATACCCATAGCATTGAGTGCGAATCAAACGGGTCCCCGGGGACTTGGAAAAACTCCCTGACTATTATTTTTAAAGACTATAACGAGCCGTATGTTGGTCCGGTTTTTTCCTACTGGGTTTTGGATGGGCAAGGCAAGCCAATAGAAAAAATCATCAGAATCGCAGAGTAATTTTTAATTAACATTATACTATTTGGAGGTTGATGTGAAAAAGCTGTTTATTGTTTTTACAGTTCCTTTGTTTGTTTTATCATGCGACCTGTTGCTTCTGTCAGGTACAAAAAAAACACCGCAGCCAGGGACAATAGGTGCTCCTGTCCCTGATGCACCTGTCGTACCCGCAGACATTGATAAAGATTTTATTTCTTTTGCCGGGGAACGGTACGAAAAGTATTACTGGGCACTTGACCCGGCATATTACGACACAATCGTTCCGCTTTCTGCTTCTGCTGATGTACCTTTTTCACCAACCAGCCGGACTGAAACTTTTACTTTTTCGGATTTTCGCTTAGGCTATTTTTTCAGGCCGGGCACATATTTGCTTTCTTATAATGGCTTTATATGGTATCAAACGTCTTCTGTTCCTACCCAAGCAAATTTTAATACTTCCGCTTATTTTACTATAGGTGATTTGTTTTCTGATATTAATTACCGCGATGAATACAAAATCCTTACGAATTTTACCAGTGCTTTACTTTCACTTCCAAAAACAGCACCTTATTCCAGCCCTTATTCTATTAATAGGAACAAAACTTATCGCTACTATACTATATCTACCAGCCAGCTTTATTCGCTTTCCGGTTCCTCTATCCTTTTTGATTTTTTCCATTTATCACCATTGCAGCCGTCGGCATCAACGGATTTCCATTATCATTTAGAAAGCCGGGATTTTTACCAGTACAAAACCATTGCCATCGTTTTTGACCCGGATCTTCTTATCTATGACCATGGCTTACATCCTGACGTACAGCCAATTGTTTATTCTTATAATTTTACCGGCGACTCCCATGGCCTTCCCTATTCGTGGAATAACTCAGTTACCATTACCTTTAGGGATTATAACGAGCCGTATGTCGGCTCTGTTTTTTCATACTGGGTCGAAGAAAATGGCGAGTTAATAGAAAAAACGCTTGTTATTGAGGAATGAGTGCTATAATGACATTCTCCATGAGGATCGTTCCGCCGCACTGCGTCTGGTTCATAGCTTCCTTCAAACGCTGGAAAGCCAGGCACTTATAAAGGTGCTCAAGCAACAATACCCTGACGCAATTATTGTTCCAGTTCGTGCCATAGAGGCGCATGGTAAAAATAAAATCCCTCTTGTAATGGCAGAGTATATTGGCAGCCTTACTGGCAATACCGTTGATATTAGCATCGTCCAAACCAACCGTGTCCACCGTACAGTTAAAGACGAATGGCACCGTTTTGCTTTCAGGCCATCTTTCGATGGTGAAGTTAAATCCGGCCAGAATTACATCCTTGTTGACGATGTATTTTCCAATGGCGGATCCTTCAGCGAATTGCGGTTGTTTATAGAACGGAACGGTGGCCATGTGGTTCATGTCGTCGCTATGGCTACCGGCATGAGCGGCAATGAAATAGCCCCACGGCCTGAAACCTTGCAAAGTCTTATTGACAAATACAGCCCGGACACATTATCATCATTCCTGAAGGAGGTTAAGCTTTATGACGGCAACTTTAAAGCGCTCACTGAACCGGAAGCCCGATCTCTCAGACGGGCCCCGTCCCTTGACGAAGCGAGAGATAGAATCCTTGCGGCAAGACGCCAAGGAAACACAAGAATGGGCGCAAAAAGCCCTCAAGAAGATGAATATCAAGCCCCTCAAATAGACCCACTCGAAATTCACCACCGGCGCAAGTTCCGCCGTTAAAAAAAACTGCATAGGTAATTTTTTAATTTTTTATTTGTGAATCAAGGCCGCCCCAGGGCGGCCTTTTTTTTATTCTATTTTCTTCATTGGTATTAATGAAAGGTTTTTAAAATATGGAAATCGTTACATGTAACGCATTTGGCCTGCCCGGCGAGTTAATCGTTGCTATCCAGGACAGCCCTTCGTTTTATTCCCTCTATGCGGACGGCCTTTTTTCACGAAAAGTGTATGACAACAGTTCAGGTACATCGCTGTTCTCGTATGCCCCGGGCGCCGCTATATTCCTTTTCTATACCTACCCTACGCACCGTGCAGTCTCATTAATCCGTAATATACCAGGATATTCTGCTTTCCCGGGACTTTCAAAAAAAGTTTCTACCGTCTTTACCGTCCACGCATCCAAAGTCGACAAGCTCCGGCGCTCTATCGGCTATTTAAATAAGCATGCAGGGGGCGCTTACCGTTTTACCGATGACTTTTATGTTCGCCTTTATTTTATCCTCCACAAACGGGGAAAACTTAATTATATTGCGTTACGTAAATTAACGGAGAAATGCCACGAAGGGGAACCGTATGTTAATACTCACTGAAAAGCCGTCCGTTGCCAAAGACTTTGCTGTAGCGCTGGGTGCTTCCGGCAGAAAAGGTTACTATACTGCAGGCGATACCGTTATTACTTGCTGTATTGGGCACCTGTTTGAACTCTATGACCCCGAAGACTATGACCCGTACTATAAAAAATGGTCGGTAAAAAGTCTGCCAATTGTCCCTGCACAATTTTTATACCAGATGAATGATACCACAAAAGCCCAGGCAGTGATTGTCATGGATCTGTTGAAGCAGCATAAAAACGATGATGTTCTTGTTGCGACCGATGCCGGCCGTGAAGGTGAGCTTATTGCACGTATTGCTTTACAAGAGGCAGGGATCACTGATATTAGCCGATTCCGCCGGTTTTGGGTTTCTGAAGCATTGACCCACGACGTTATCCTGTCCGGCATTGCTTCGGCCAAACCGCTTTCAGGGTACGATTTACTTTCCGCGCAAGGCTTTGCCCGGCAGCAGGCCGACTGGCTTGTCGGCATTAATGTTACGCGCCTTATGAGTATTGGCAACCCGCCCCCTCCGTTTTCTGTCGGTCGTGTGCAGACGGCAGTACTGTCATGTGTCGCTTCCCGCAACGATGAAATAAAAAACTTTGTCCCGGTGTCTTTTAAAGAGCTTGAAGCTACAATTGAGACTGGCAAAAAGGACTTTCTTAAAGCGTTGCTTGAAAACCCAAAAACAGGGAAGCCCTCTTTTTTTGCAGACGATGAGCCGTACCTCAATGCAGCCTTTGTAAACTGCGCCGATAAGCCCTTTGATTCGGTTGACGTTGAATCCAAAGAGAAAAGGGAAAAGCCGGAAAAGCTCTTGAACATTACCGGTCTTCAAAAAGCGGCATTTAAACAATTCGGGTATAAGCCGGAGAAGACTCTTGCTATTGCCCAAAGCCTGTATGAAACCCATAAATGCCTCTCCTACCCACGCACCCCTTCCAGGGTTATGGGCGACAATAACGTTGATCTGTTTTTGGAAAAGTTTAATCTTTTAAAAGATATGTTCCCTGTTTCTTCTTGCTGCGATGTCTCGCTTATCAATATTAATAACAAACATATTTTTAACTCTGCAATACTTGAAGACCATCATGCACTTATCCCATTAGCAATGGTTCCTGAAAGTGCAACTGATGAAGAACGTAATGTATATAGTATTGTCCAAAGATCTTTTTTTACCGTCTGTATGCCCGATTATGTTTACAATCAAAAATCGCTCCGTTTCCATATCGGGCTGTATACCTTTACGGTAAAAATCCGTGAAGTGCTTCAAATCGGCTTTAAAAACAAATTTTATGCTGATGATAGCCCTTCCAACGACGAACCTGAAATACAATCGTTTGATGAAAAAATCTGCACGATTGACGGCCTAAAGGTTTTGGAAAAGACAACGCAACCCAAAAAGGAATTTGCACTGGATACGCTCCTTGCCTTTATGGAGCATCCCCGGGGGGATGGCGAAGGGCATCTTGCAGGTCTTGGCACGCCGGCAACCAGGGCGGATATCCTTAAGACTTTATTTTCCAGGGAATACCTGGTTGACACAAAGAAAAAACTCTATGTTACCGAACGAGGTAAATTCTTACTATCCCATCTAAATGACAACGAGTTTTTAAAAAAGCTTTGTGATGTCAATACCACAACAGAGTGGGAAGAACGGCTATCTGCAGACCCCCAGGCTTTTTATTTGGAGATTTCAGATTTTGTCCGCAGCAGCATTGCATCGTTTGCTTCCCGGCCGGTTTTCCAAAAACCACCGGTTGGCACTTGCCCGCTTTGCGGGAAGCCGGTGTTTCAAAACAAGGCAGGGTTTGGCTGCTCCGGGTATAAGGATACCCCCAAATGCTCATTGTTTATCAGTAAATCCATTGCCGGTGCTTCTGTCAGCGCTGCAGATGTTTCACTGCTCCTGCTTGGCCAGAAAACCCCCATTAAACACTGCACGGGGAAAAAAGGCAAGTTTGATACTTCCTTTACCCTTGAAGGGGGTAAAATTGTTTTCAACTTCAAAAAATAGTTTCATATTAATTCCACGTGATTATTTCAATAAAATTAATATGCTGATAACTTTACTCAGGGATAAATCTTTTAACGAGGATTACTTTATTATTCAGATAAAACGTTTTTCACATTTTTTTGTTATGGCTATGAATACACGGTTTTATAAAACTTATAATAAAAGATTGAAAAAACTGGAATATGGCAGCCATATCCTTACAAGGCAGGTAAAGAGCAAAACTTTTGGCTTCATTTTTTTATTTGACGACACAATATAGGGGGAACAAATGATTTATTTTGAAAATGTTGATGAGCTTTTATTACTCGAAAACTCTGGCTGTTTATTTCGAAAAATTGAGGAAGTTAAAGCGTTTATTACTGACATTGGAGGCATGTCTGCTTTTGCTTCTAACTTTACTCTGGAAAACAATATTCTAAATATTAAATTATCTATTTCACTGCCCTGGATCTCTGAGGAATCCACCGGGCAATCTTTACCGGAACAGGCTCATAATCTTTACGAATGAAAAATCTTTTAATATTTATTAGTTTACATAAGTAGGGAGTACTGTTATGAAATATTTTGATGATATTATCATTTCAATTGTAAAACACCCAAAATCTTTTTTCCTGGGATTTTTTATTTTAATGTTTCCGTTTTGCTTTCTTTTATCAAATATTTTTTTGGATGATGTTTGAATAATAAATATTTACAGATATCCAGGAATATGGTATTGAAACTCTATAATAAAATAACTTCACAACCAATATGTGATAAATGTAAATGTTTATACTATCAATCAGTTTGCTCATATAATGATTATATTTGTATAATTGTGAGTTGAGTGATGAACAACATTGACCAAATATTAATAAAATAAAAATTAATTATTCAGAATAAATGTATGCTGTTTTTAAATGTAAAATGTGTAAGCATGTTGTATGGTTTTTTAAAATAAAGCTAAGTTTGTTTAAATAATAAAAATAGCATGACAAAAAATATTAATTGCTGTATTAATTGCAGCGAAAAAATTGTTGAATTAAGCGGGGTAAAATATTTTCGTAATGGAATTTTCTGAAAAATTAACAATGGGTTATGGTGGGGGAAGCCTCCCCCTAAAACCGGCACTCCGTTGCCGGTTAACCCCCTCTACGGGGAGACCCCGTAACGCCCCCCAAGTAGGTAAAAACCGCTTGGCGGTTTTCATTGACCAGGAGGCTCTTGCGCCCCCTGGCCCGACGCCTGGGGGATCTATCCCCCAACCCCCCACTCTCCTTATGTGTACTTTTGCTCCCCCATTATACAAAACGCCCTTTGGCACAGGCCTTGCTTTCGTCGCTTCACTCCGGGCAAGGCCAGCGCCAACCCTTACGGGCTGGGCTTCTTGTATGGGGCTTTTATTGTGGGTGAATTCTTTTTAATGATTAATCGCTCCAGCGGGGGACGTCGGGGGGGTTAAAAGTGGCCCCCCCTAGGCCGCCCCCGCTATTGGGAGCGATTACATGGGTTGGGTTTTGGTGGAGGCCGAAATCTATATTGCAGGAGTGAAGCCATGATAGTAAAGGGAATGAAAATTACTGCCCCAAAAGACATTTTTGAAGCAGTTAAACCATGGAGAAAAAAGCCGCAGGAAAACTTTTTAACCGTTACGTTAAACGGGGCTCATGAGGTTATTAAGGTTCACCATGTTACAAAAGGCACAGTTAATAAAACAATCGTACATCCACGGGAATGTTACCGCCCTGCATTATTTGATAATGCTTCTGCAGTGGCATTTGTACACAATCACCCATCAGGGCAGCTTGAGCCGAGCGAAGAAGACCAGAGGGTTACCAAAGATTTGGGAATGGCAGCTCAAATATTAGGCCTTAATATGCTTGACCATTTAATAATTAGTAAAAATGGCTTTTACTCAATTATTGGAAATGTTCGTCATAATACGTTTAGTTCACATGAACTTGAAGCCTTTTCCAAAAAATGTGTATATGGGGAGGGTTGAACAGATGAACCATTTAAATTCAATTTTACTTGAAGGGAACCTTGCAAAGGATCCCCTGTTCCAGACTACCCCAAAAGGGACATCGGTTTGTACATTTACCTTGGCAAGCAACCGTTATTTTAAATCCGATGAGGGTTTGGATAAAGAGGTCGGTTTTTTTGATGTTGAATCCTGGGCAAAGCTGGCAGAGAATTGTAATAACCACGGCCGTAAGGGGCGTGGCGTTCGGGTGGTAGGCCGCTTAAAACAGGATCGGTGGCATGAATCGGATGGAAGCCTGAAAACGAAATTTGTTATTGTTGCCGAGCATATCGAATTTAAGCCTGAATTTAAAAAGTCTGCTGATAAACCCGATGCAGTAGATGTCATAACAGCCTCCGCGGGAGCGGAAGTGTAGGTTTATTCCCGGCCCCGGCCGGGAATTACTGCCATGGAGGCCCACAATGACAGACAATGCAAAAAAAATCCTTAACCAGGTAATGGAAGAAGTTACAGCAGAAAAAGCGGTTACCTTTATTAAAGAAAAAGTTTTCAGCGATGGGGTAGAAATACCCTGCAAATATTGGTCGTGTATGAACCAGTTTGTAACCTACCTTTCCGGGACCACTGACGCCCGCGGCTACCTGCAGTGGCAGGAGGCCGGACGGCAGGTTAAAAAAGGCGCAGCTGCGCTTTATATTCTGGTGCCCATGTTATACAAATCTAAAAATAGCAACAGTGGTATACCCGAAGAAGCTGCAGATGATGAAGAAAAAGAACTAAAAGGTTTTAAGGCCATGCCGGTGTTCAGGGTAGAGGATACCGAAGGCGCAGAACTTAATTATGTTGCAAGGCTCCGGGAGTTTGACCCCTCCTCGCTGCCGTTAATCGATGTTGCAAAGGCTATGGGCGTAACCGTTTCAGCGGGCCTGACCTGGGAAGCCGGAGGCTGGTTCCTGAAAATCGACAATGCTATCACCATGGGAAGCAATAACGGCCAGGTGTTTTTGCATGAGCTGTCCCATGCCGTTGACAATGCGCTTCCCGGGAAAAATGCCGATTATGCGTTTAATGAAGTAGTTGCCGACCTTTCGGCAGCGTTCCTTTGTAAACTGTACGGTTTTAAATGCAATTTTAACAACACAAACGCCTATATCCGCAGCTGGGCAGGCAGGGTCCAGGGCGCGATCACGTTTGTAAAAGCCATGGAGCGGGTAGAGGAAATCTACCGCTATATCGAAAGAACAAGGTCCGGCGCCGCTGCCGCAGCTTAACTATTCTATTAATTCCGGGGATGGTCCGCCCATGGGCGGGATCCCTGGCAAAGGAGGAAAACAGGGAGCTCTTGCGCCCCTTGTACCTCACGCCTGGGGGATTTATCCCTCAGGCCCTCTTTTGTACTAAGGATGAAATAAATTATGAAAACACATACCCTTAAAGTATTAAAAGCAAAAATTGAGCAATGCGAAGATGACCCGAAAATCTGGCCTATTATCGTAGGGTACCTTGATAAAAAATACACCGATGTCGGGATGTTTTCCAGGCTTATAGATTTTTATGAAGGCAACCATACTTCTGCTGACAGGATAATTTCTGAAATTAATAAATGGGAAAAGGAAAGCACATAGGTTTCGCCTGCCAGATAACGCTGCAGATATAATATTTGGGAAAAAATTATCAATAAATAAAGGTATTAAACGATGACTATTAAATATTCGTTCCCAAATTGCTTTACCCCTAAAGAAAATGAGTTTCCAAATTTATTGTGCAATTAAATTATTAAAAGGAAAATATATTAATAAATCAGAAGCAATGGATATGTGCGGTTTTTCAGAAAATGAAGGGAATAAGCTCGATCTATTAATTGCCACATTTGAAAAACAATATAAAAATATTTGCGACAGGATATATACAGATATTGAGTGGGAAGAAGATCCGGAAGAAAGGTAAGTTGATTTTCTTGGTTTTTTATGTTATTATAAATATTTAATAAGGCGTTAACATGGAAACAAATTTACTTGATTATTTGATAGAAGAAAAAAATATGCGCCTTAAAGGCGGTTTATACCATTATACCCAGATAAAATTTGCCTATAATACCAACCGGATTGAAGGGAGCCGTCTTACAGAAGATGAAACCCGTTATATTTTTGAAACAAATACAATTAGCACAAAGAATGAGAACAATAATACTGTTAATATAGACGATATCATAGAAACCGTAAACCATTTTTCATGTTTTAACTATATGCTCGATACAGCAAAAGACAACATAACAGAAAGCATTATTAAAGAATACCACAGGCAATTAAAGCAAGGAACTTCTGATTCACAAAAAGAATGGTTTAATGTGGGCGATTATAAAACAAGGGAAAATATTGTCGGTGATATTGAGACTACCCCGGTTTCAAAAGTTAAAGGAGAAATAAAAAAATTACTTTCAGATTATTCAAAAAAGGACACCATAAATATTAATGACATTATTGATTTTCATTATCATTTTGAAAAAATTCATCCATTCCAGGATGGCAACGGAAGGGTTGGCAGACTTATTATATTTAAAGAATGCCTGAAAAATAAAATAGTCCCCTTTATTATTCAAGATGAGAACAAACAGTATTATTATAGGGGTTTAAAAGAGTATAAAAAAATTAATGGTTTTTTAATAGATACGTGCCTCCATGAACAGGATATTTATAAAGAAAAATTGGCGTATTTTAAAATTAATTGTATTAAAAACAAAACAGAAAAAAACAATACCAAAAAAATGCGAAAAAACCGAAAAATGTAAATTCGTTATACGTTTTAATCCAAAGGCCGCCCCCAGGGCGGCCTTTTTTTTGCTGTATTCCTATTAGTGAGGGGATTTTAATATCTTTAAAATTGTTACATGTAACAATTACCACATACTAACATCCAGGATGATTAAAAATGTCTGATGTAAAAGAAAGCCCTAACTACTATGCAATAATAAATGCAAAAGTACGTTATGACAAATCGATCAGCCCAAATGCGAAACTTTTATATGGGGAAATCACTGCGCTTTGTAACATAAAAGGATATTGCTGGGCAAGCAACAAGTATTTTTCTGAGCTTTATAAGGTTAACCGTAGCTCGATTACACACTGGATCAAGCAATTGGTTGATGCCGGGCATATCCGCCAGCAGCTTATCTATGCAGACGGGCAGCCAAATATAAAAGAACGGCGACTATATTTAACCGAAGTATCACCTGAAATTGCCCAGCCACAGCCCCAGGAACAGGCAGAAAACACCCAAAACCCGGAAACTGAGGGGGGTGGTGAAATAATTCACCAGGGGGGTGGTGAAATTTTTAAACAGGGTGGTGAAAAAACCCAAGAGAGTATTAATACATTTATTAATACATCTTCTTCTTCCTCTTTGCCGGATCCGCCAAAAATTGCTGAGCCCTCTGAGCCGGAAGAAGAAGAAATTCAAAATGTTTTACCAAATCCAAAAGAGCCCGGACCTATTTGTCAGCAGCCTGACACCGATCCTCCGGGAGTAGACCCATTTGAAATAATTGCCCTTAAGCAGCACTTAAAAAAACTTAATCCGGAACTCATCTTTACTGCTGATTTTTATGTCAAGGCTTTGCATTTTATGTACTTAAACCAGCTCGACGCTGAATCCTACCCAACATGGCTTAATAAATTCTGTTCAAAAAAAAAGGTTGAAAGCATTGCAGGTTATTTTTATACGGTCTTTTTCCAGTCCAGGTTTGTCGAGCTCTACCTCGAAGCAACCCGCCCGCCCCCTCTCCCGCCGAAAATAACCATCATTTGCACGGTATGCGGCACCGAATATGACGATTTTAACGATTATTGCCCCCAATGTGATTTAAAAAAAGATTTCCTTTATGACCAATTCGAAATAAACAGGCATAAAAAAATATTATCTATGCCCCCGGATATCCGAAAAGCTTATAAAGACGAATTTTTTTCATTTGTCGAAAATTCCCCGGCAGATGCTAAAGAAATGCTTCAAAAGAGAAAATCCATCGAAATAAAATATGGGCTTGAGACCGTTTAACAATTATTCAAATAAACAGTTCCCTGTCCAATATCTTAAATATTCCCCGGGCCTTGTCGGCAATAAATTTATTCCCTTTTGCGTCATGGTGATCATACAGTTTGGCTACATTCCCGGAGACCTTATGCCCCATAAAGACTTCCTCGGCATCTGCGCCCAAGCCGCCGGCCGACATCATGGTTTTCCAAAAGTGCCGACCGGAGTAATACGTTATGTTCTGCTTTTTAAGGTAACCTTCACTTACTTTAAGCTTTTCCCCAAGGGCTTTATTAGCTTTTGTAAACCCATACCAGGATATATCTCCAAAAATAGCTTCCTCATTTTCCATATCCTTGGCATACTCGAGAATTTTCCGGTAAACGAACGGATGCAGCGGGACACGCCGGATACCATTCTCCGTTTTACTTTTTTTAAGATCAATAAATTTACACCCGCAAATTGTGATAATGTCATTTTTACAAAACCGTTTGATTTCGATATTCCGCATGTCGGTTGTATAAATAATCAGGTTCAAAAGGTGCGAAGTTTTATCCTTCCACCGTTTATTAAACACCCCTTTCATTGCAGTAAGCTCATGGCAGCCATGCGTCCTCTTATCTGTTTCCGGCACCGGCGGCAAATTTTCGCATGGGTTTATTTTTATTATCCCCTTCCTCATCAAGTATATGAAAATCTTAGCCACAGCGGCCATGTCGCCGTTTACGCTTTGCGCTTTCAATTTTTTGGATTTTTCCCTATCCCCTTCTTTTGCGGTATTCCTCCGGGCACCTTCCAACAAAAGGTAATCCTGGAAATCGTCCAAAATGGGGGTTGTGATCTCTTCAAAAGTTTCTATCTTCCGTTCTTTCAAAAACGGGATAAATTTATTGTCAATAATAGACTTAAACCTTCTTCTTCTGTCTTCCAGCAATTCCCCGTTACGCATGCTTTCAGCTTGATAGACTGCGCTCCCGCTATCATAGAATTTCTTGAAAAAACGTATTGCATCACCACCATATTTGCTCAAATATCGGGTAATTATTACTTCCCTATTATTTTCAGCAAATTTACAAGCCTCTCCATAAATATTTGTATGTGTACACCATTTAGAGCTCAGCATTTTGCCACTGTGCCAATAGCGCACATAATAAACAAACCCATGCTTTTTATTTTCACGCTTTACCAGGTTATAACCTTTTGGTTTTTTTTCTTTTTTATACTCATTATCAATGAATTGGATAGCTTTCATTGTAATAGGGCATTGATTGGTAATAACTGATCTAAATTGTAATAGTTGCTGCTGTGTTTCCCCTGAAATAAAAGAAACAGCTTCTTGTAAAGACATCATGCAGCACCCCTTTCCAGTTTCCGTAAATGTGCCAGCACAGCGTCAAAATCAAAAAAGATTTTGTTTTTTTCTCTTATGCTTGGTATTTGTTTATCTTTTTCAAGTTTTTTAATAGTTATTTCTTTGACATTAAATATCAACGATAGTTCATTTATCGTTAAGCGTTTTGGTGTTTTCATGGCTTTACTCCTAAAAAATATGTTTTTCCCCTCCCAAAACACTGCTTTAAATTATTTTCTCTTATCCTCCTTTGCATGCTTTTTAACAACCTGTATTAAGTCATTAAAAAGTCTGGTAAGCCTAACCCTTGGCCAGCCAGCTGTTATTTCTTCGAGTTTTCCTGCAAATACCTTTCTTTCCAATTTTATCGATCTTGATTCTGATTTTTTTGGAACCCATATTTGCAAATTCTTAAACCCTGCATCATACATTTGCTTTCTAAATTTTTCTTGTCTTTCGCTATTTGTCATTGCCATTTTATTTATTATATAGTTGTTACATGTAACTGTCAAGTAATTTGTTTATTTTTGGGTCAGTAAACTGGGACAATAAAAAATTATCGATTTTTTTCATTTTTACTAAAAAATATGTTGACAAATATTTTTTCTACTATATAATGTTATTTAGATGGGTATGTTTTGGCTGGATCTTTTGCTTGCTCGGGTTCCGCAAAAATGCAGTCAGGCTTACGCCCTTTGTGCATTTTTGCTCCACCACATTTTTGCGGTTGCTGGAACACTTCGTGTTCCTTTATCGCAACCGCAAAAACGTCGCCAACCTAGAACGTT